>FTCV01001795.1_pt1 | contig 16418 bp, 18 predicted proteins | sample 1639691 | NCBI WGS metagenome assembly FTCV01 (sample SAMEA3914864, study PRJEB12502) | metagenome | biome: forest; material: soil | place: USA | collected 2012-03-12 | depth 0.3 m
GCTGACCGAGCGCGGGACCGACGGGCGGCGCGGGGTTGGCCTGACCGGCCGGGATTTGCAATTTGATTTGTCCGACGATTTCTTTAGCCATGTGCTAGGAAGTGGATAGTTGATTGTTGATAGTTGATAGAGGCGGACGGGAGAAGATGGGGTGGTGGGTGACGCAGGGTTGGTAAAATCAAACCTCAAACATCATACATCAAAATTGGTCAGGCTCGTTCGATCTGCCAGTATTCGAGTTCGGTGATCGCTTCGCGGCCGAAAATGGAAATGCTGACGCGGATCTTGCCACGATCGGGATCGATCTCGGTGACAGTGCCGCTCTGGTTCTGGAACGGACCATCGGAAACCTTGACGGTCTCGCCGACGTTGAACTCGATCTTCGGCTTGGCCTTTTCTTCAGTGCCGCGAACCTGGGCGAGCACGGCTTCCACTTCGGAGGCTGGCATCGGGCTGGGCTTTTCCTTGTTGCCGGCAAAGCCGATGACGCCGTTGGTTTCGCGGATGAAATACCAGGTGCGATCCACGGGCTGCCGATTGTCATCGAGCAACCACATGTTCACGAAGACGTAGCCCGGCATGAGCTTGCGAACGGTCTCGGTCTTCTTGCCACGCTTCACTTCGGAGACACGCTCCGTGGGCACGATGACCTCGTAAACGAAGTCGCTCATCTCCTCGGTCTTGATGCGCTTGGTCAGGTTCTCGAGAACCTTGTTTTCCTGCCCGGCGAGGACCTGGACAGCGTACCACTGGGAACGTTTCTGTTCTTCTGTCATGGGGTTAGCGGGCGGACTTGGTGATGAAGCCGACGACGGTTTGCAAAATGAATTCCCAGCCGGCGATGTATCCGCTCAGGAGCAGCATGGCGATGACGACAATGAGCGTGGAATCCACGAGCTCCTTGTACTTCTTCATGCCCTTCTCCTTGGGCTCCCAAGGCCAGGAAGCTTTCTGGAGTTCGACTTTGACTTCGCTAATGAACGATTTGGATCCGAGCATCGGAGAAAATTTACGATTTAAGATTCAGGATTTAGGATTTGGCGATGTGCGAGACACACGAATACGGACCGCAAATGCTAAGTCCTAAATGCTAAATCTTACTTGAAATGGAGCACGTCAGGAGGGACTCGAACCCCCAACCGGCGGTTTTGGAGACCGCTGCTCTACCAATTGAGCTACTGACGTATCGTGAGTGTTTCTTGTTTTTACTCTTAACCGAATCTCACTCTTTTTAATCTCAGCCCCCTCCGGCTACGAGAGCCGGAGGGGGATTAAGATTAACGATTACGATTAAGAGGACTGCCGGAGCAGCCTATTAGGCGATGATGTCCGAAATACGGCCCGCACCGACGGTCTTGCCACCTTCACGGACGGCGAAGCGCATGGTCTTTTCCATGGCGACCGGGGTGATGAGCTCGACTTCGATCGAGACGTTGTCGCCAGGCATAACCATTTCGACGCCTTCCGCGAGCTTGACCGAACCGGTCACGTCCGTGGTGCGGAAATAGAACTGCGGGCGATAGTTGGTGAAGAACGGCGTATGACGGCCGCCTTCGTCCTTGGAGAGGACGTACACTTCAGCCTTGAACTTGCGGTGAGGCTTGATCGAACCGGGCTTGGCGATGACCATGCCGCGCTCGACGTCGTCCTTCTTGGTGCCGCGGAGCAGGAGTCCGACGTTGTCACCAGCGCGAGCCTCATCGAGAAGCTTGCGGAACATTTCGATGTCGGTGACGGTCGTCTTCTGAGTGTCGCGGATGCCGACGAGCTCGACTTCTTCCATCTTCTTGAGGATGCCACGCTCAACACGGCCGGTGGCAACGGTGCCACGACCTTCAATGTTGAACACGTCTTCCACAGGCATGAGGAAGGGCTGATCAACCGGACGCTCAGGCACGGGGATGTATTCGTCCACCGCATCCATGAGGTCGAGAATCGGCTTCGCGTCAGGATGAACCGGATCAGCGGCATTGAGAGCCTTGACCGCAGAACCCTTGACGATCGGAATCTTGTCGCCCGGGAATTCGTACTGCGTGAGCAGGTCACGAACTTCCATCTCGACGAGGTCGAGAAGCTCAGGATCGTCCACCATGTCCGTCTTGTTCATGAAGACCACAATCGCCGGCACGCCCACCTGACGCGCGAGGAGAATGTGTTCGCGGGTCTGCGGCATCGGGCCGTCCGCGGCGGAAACCACGAGAATCGCTCCGTCCATCTGAGCAGCGCCCGTGATCATGTTCTTCACGTAGTCGGCGTGTCCGGGGCAGTCAACGTGAGCATAGTGGCGCTTGTCGGTCTGATACTCGACGTGAGCCGTATTGATGGTGATGCCGCGCTCTTTTTCTTCGGGAGCGGCGTCGATTTCATCATACTTCTTCGCTTCGGCGTAACCCTTCTTGGAGAGAATGGTGGTGATCGCCGCCGTGAGCGTAGTCTTGCCGTGGTCAACGTGGCCGATCGTGCCGACGTTCACGTGCGGTTTATTGCGTTCGAATTGCGCCTTGGCCATATGGTCAGGTCTCTGGTTTGGTTTTTTTAGTTGTTGGTGGTGAAAACTCGTTCCGGCGATCGCGCGGAGAGTGGAGCCTGGGACCGGGATTGAACCGGCGACCTCGTCCTTACCAAGGACGTGCTCTACCGACTGAGCTACCCAGGCATCTCGTTTCTCCCTGCGATCATCGAAATCGTGAGACTTCGACAAACCGGGCACCTTCCAGGTCCAGAGGGTGAAAAATCCCGAATCGATCCGGGTTTTCCCCGAGAACGACCAGGCTTTCTCTACCCACTTTTTCCGAAAAGCGAGCGGGCAAAGTAGTTCCCACCTCTTCGGGTGTCAAAAGATTTTCGCGGGATTGTTTGGATTCCATTTGAGCCCGCCTGGTTGCCGCCATGGCAGGACAGCCCGGCAATGCGGAAACCTTGATGGATAAAGGAGAAATCATACGAGCGCGCCGGGGGCATCGGCGGATTTCCGAACCTCCTGTTGCCCTTCCGCATCGCCACGAGCCGTGGTGCGCTGGCGAAACAGTACATCCACGACGTTACGGACGTATTGCTCATCCGGGACGGCTTCGACGGCATCCGGCGGAAAGGCGACGAGCTCCTTGAAATGTGCGGCGAGTTCGCCAAAGAGCGCGATTCGGGCAGCCGGTTCGAGGTCTTCACGACGCAGGATCGCCATCAGGGCAAGGCGCGCTTTTTCGGGCGAGACCCGCTGCCGGAGCCGGGCGGCGAGATGCGGATGCTCACGCAGGGAATTGTATTTTCCGGACAGAAGCTGCTCCAGGTCTGGCTCGTCGAATTTGACGAGGCGAACGACGACCGTGCCAGCGGCGAGATCACCGAGGCGCTGGGCATGCCGGCTAAAGAGGCAGGCCAGTCCCCCGACAAAATAGGCCACAGGCAAGGAATCGACCGCCCGCAGCAGGTTGCGCAGGACGATCTGATGAAATTGCAGTCGCAGCCCCTTGGCATCCGCCACGCGCAGCCGAAGGAGTTTCTTGCCGAGGGTTTGCCCGCGCCAGAACCATTCCAAAACGATCGCGTAGCCAATGTGCAGCACAAAGCCGCCCAGGGTCAGGATGGCACCGTGCAAATCCGGGCTGATGAACTCAAAGATGGATGCAACCCTCGCGAGGCCAGTCATCAAAACCAGGACTACCAGCACGTCGACGAGCCACGCCATGCAACGGGTCACCGGACCGGCCAGCGGATACGAAAAAAGGATCCCCTCAGGCGTACGAATGCGAAGTTCGGTATTCAGATTCATCGCGACGTATCCGTGGAGGTCTGCAAACGTTCGTCCTCAGCCGGGTCAGAGTCCCTCCCGGCTCGCGAAAGAAACCACACCAGAAGGATTAACTCCGCCAGGCCGAAGCCAATCTTCGCCACGTACGGAATGACGGGCTGATGATGCTGGGACAGGAATGACTCGATGAATCCGGCCCACACCAGCATGACCGCGACGCCTCCAATCAATGTCGCGACATCCATGCCCACCTCCCTCAACCGGCCGCCGAGATTCAAGCGACTGCCTCGGCCAATGACGGTCTTGCCCAGAAGCAATCCGGCCTGCCCTGCAATGAGGATCGCAGGAATCTCGATCACGCCGTGCGGCAACAGCCATCCAAGCAGGAACATCGTCTGCCCATCGGACACGTAATCGACCGCTACGAGCCCAAGAATAACGCCGTTGTAAAAGAGCAGGATCACCGTTCCGATTCCCCACAGCATTCCGAACCCCATGGCGCGGATCGAGACACTGATGTTATTCTGCATCAAGTGCCCGGCAAAGGTGGAATGCTCGCCGCCAAAACGGTCCTTCGTTTGCTTTTCCTCGCTGGCAACCCGCTCGGACGGCCTGCCATTGAGATGGGAAAACTGCGCGGGAACCAATGCGTCCTTGGCCTCGCTATCGAGCGCAATGGCCATGCCACCAAAAACGACGCCCACGATCGTGATGATGAGCGAGAGATGAAACGCCCAGGCATGACGCCGGAACGCATGCGGAAATCCGCGTGTGAACCAGGTCACGAGCCGCCAGCGATTGGAGCGGGCACGAGTCTCGTGAATTTCGCCATACGCCCGGCCCACGAGCGATTCGAGATAGCTGCGCAGCTGGGGCTCGGAGGCAAAGGTCGAGATGCGCGCAAGATCAGCGGAAACCTTCTGGTAAAGAAAGTGAAGGCGCTTGGCTTCCTCCAGCTTCAACCGACGATCTGGAGATTCCTCGATCAGCGTGAGCAAACCCTCGAGTTCCGTCCACGACGGCCGCTCGGAAGCAATGAAGCGCGGGAGATCGATAATCATTGAAGTGAGAGGGCCTGGAGTTCGCGACGCGCGCTGGATCGGTTCATTCGCATCGGACGCATCATACCAATTGCCGCGCCCGCACTTCGGCGTGCTGCGCGATGAGTTCGGCGGAGAGCTTCAGCGGATCCAGGAACGAGAGCCGGATGCCGCGCCGTTGCAGCACCTTTTGCAATTCGCGCAGGCTGTTCCATTGCAGATGCCCACCGAGCCGCCGATAGAGATCGTCGGTAGTTGCCACCGGTGCATTTTCGGAGAAGAGCGGATGCGCCATCGGCGGCTGCAGCATATTGACGAGCAGGAGCTGCTGGCGCGCGATGAGATCTGAGGCCTTGGTGAAGGAGTCCGCCAGGACCGGATCGTCGAGCGCCGTCAGGAAAACCAGCAGAGCCCTTTTGCGAAGTCGCAGCCGGATGAAGGTGAAAAGCTCCTCGAAATCCGGCGAAACATCGTGCGGGTGCAGGGTGTAAAGGCGGTCGCGGCACGCATCGAAATGAGCCTGACCATTCCGCGCACGAACGAAGTCGATGACCTTGTCGCTGAAAGTCACAATGCCGAATTGATCGCCCTGTTGCTCTGCCGCCAGCGCCAGAATCAATGAAGCGGTCACGTACCGCTCGAGGGCACTCGTCTCGATCATCTCCGCGCCGGAGCCTTTCTTTGCATCCGGATTCGGAATCATCAGCCGCCGCGCCGAAAGCCGCGAGGCATCGATGACGACATAGACCTCATGCGTCCGCTCGATCTGGAAGACCTTTGTCACCGGCTTGCCGCGCTTTGCCGAAGCTTTCCAGTGGATGTCCGAAAGACTGTCGCCCGGAACGAATTCACGCAGCTTTTCAAACTCGCGCCCCTGCCCCGCGTAACGCTGGGCATGAATGCCGAGATCCGTGCGCCGCAGAAAGAGCGAAGGCGCGAGATTCCGCTCGGCAAGCAGGTCCGGATAGACCCGCAATTCGCATTTCGTGGCGCGGCTTCCGCGCACCGCCCAGAAACCGAAGGTCGAAGCAGTCTCGACGCAGACCTGCTCGAGGAAATATTGCCCGCGCCGGTTTGGCACGCAGGGCCAGTCCAGTTTCGATTCCCCCGCTCCGTCCGGGATCTGCACCAGGCGGTCGACTTCCGGACTTTCCACCTCGCGCGGAAACGCGATGCCGATTCGGATCAGGCGCCCGCGCTCCGAGGCATTGAGGACGTGGACGGAGATCGAACCTGTGCGCCGGTTCTGCAATCGAACCACGTCGGGCAGGTTTATTTTGATTCCTGCCAACAATCGGCCGGCAAGAACAGCATCGGCCAGCACGACCATGATGAACAGGCCGATGCACGCGAACGCAATGGCGGCAGCCGAGGGCACCGTTCCGGCGAGCACCGCAAACGGCAGCAGGATCGCGGACGTCCAAAAAATCAGTCTGGTACGCGGAACGAGCATCCGGTGGAAAAAGCTCAGGAAGTCAGGCGGGCGGCATTGAGCGCACCGCTTAGCGCGGAACGGTCACCTGCTCGAGGATTTTGCCAACGACTTCGGCAACGCTGACGCCCTCGATTTCATATTCAGGCCGCAGCACGAGGCGATGCCCGAGCACCGGCGCCGCGAGCGTTTTGACATCATCGGGCGTCACGAAATCGCGCCCCGAAATGGCGGCAGAGGCGCGGCTCGCAAGCAGCAGCGCCTGCGTGGCACGCGGTCCGGCACCAACGAGAACCATGTCGCTGGCGCGCGTCGCGCGCACTACATCGACGATGTATGCGACCAGTTCCGGGCGCACCGTAATCGCCTCGAGGGCGCGGCGCATTCCGGCGAGATCCTCGGCAGTGATTACCGGTTCGACAACGCCGGCTGCGAGCGATTCCTCCGGCGATTCCGCGCCGAGCATCCGGCGCGCGAGCTCGAGCTCGCTTTCACGATCGGGCGCAGTCATGGCGATCTTCAGCATGAAGCGGTCTTTCTGCGCTTCGGGCAGCGGATAGGTGCCCTCATATTCAACCGGGTTCTGCGTGGCGAAGACCGTGAAATTCGTCGACAGCTCGTGGGTATCGCGATCGATCGTCACGCGCCGTTCCTGCATCGCCTGCAACAGCGCGCTCTGCGTCTTGGCCGGGGCGCGGTTGATTTCGTCCGCGAGCAGGAACGAAGTGAAAATCGGGCCTTTCACGAGCGAAAACTCACTCTTCTGCTGGCTGTAGATCTGCGTGCCGGTGATGTCCGCCGGCATGAGGTCCGGGGTGAACTGGATCCGGTTGAAATCGCATCCAAGCACCCGCGCCAGCGTGCGAACGAGCAGCGTCTTGGCCACACCCGGCACGCCTTCGACCAGCGCATGATGGCCGGTGAAGATGGCGATGAGCGCGTGGTCCACGACATCCTCCTGGCCGATAATGATCTTGCGCACTTCGGCGCGTGCGCGCTGCAAAACGTCTTTGATGTGGTCGGTGCTCACGAGTGGGTCGAGGTTGGAGTTTTGGAAGATGCAGGGCTCCGGAGGCTGGCGGCAATGTTGGAATAAGCCGTTACCGGATCAGCGTTGGAGGAATTGGCGAGCGCGGAGTCGAGTTTGGCAACGTCGGTGGCCTTGTGGCCGAATGCCTTGCGCCATTCGGCGACGCACATATTGAGAATGTCCGATCGCGCGATGGAACGCCGCAGCAGATTGACGAAGCCTTCCGCCGATTCCTGGCCGGCCACGACGTCGTCTACAACGGCGCTTCCATACGCCGGGACAAAGCTTACGACGTTCTGCCAGACAAAGAGTCCGGCGATGATCAGCAGGACAAAAGCCGCACCCTGGAGCTGGCATCTCCGGACGAGGCCCGCGATGTTTTCGCTTTCGGTCACGCCATGGTGTTCCTCGTCGAAGATGACATTCGAAGGTCCCACCAGAGATGCGAGCAGATGCGGCGCGCGATCACTCCGGAGCGCCTCGTTGCTGAGCAGGAAGGAATCGCCCACAAAAATGATGCTGCCCTTGCCCCACGGGCGCTCGATGACCACCGGATGATCTCGATAGGTATAAAGGACACGCCAGACCGGCTTCAGATCGGTAAAATACAGGGCACTGTGCCAGGGCAGTTCCGGCTCCAGGCCAGCGGCTGCGGGAGTCGCCTTGGCTGTGCCATCCACTTCCTCGCCGGTCTCCTTGTCCTTCGCACGAATGACCTCGAAACGGAAACCCCAGTCTTTGGAGACCCCGGCGAAGGAGATCCCGGAAGAGTCTTCTTCATCGGAGTCATCGTCGTCGTCGGTCTTTCCGTCCTTTGACTTTGAGTCCGGCTGCCCCTCTTTCTTCTCGGTTTTGCCAGTTTTTTCGCTCTTCGGCTTCTGCCCGCCGAGCCTTCGCTTCATGGATTTCGTCGTTTCCTTCGAATCGCCCTTCTTTCCGGCCTCCGGCTTTTCCTGTTTCTGCGGGTTCGCTTCGTCCGTCGGCTTTTTCGTCTCCGGGTCCTTTGCAAAGGTGGCCGACTTCTCGCGCTCCCGTTCCGGAAGGAACGAGAAAACCGCGCGGCTTCCCTGGGTCAGCAGCGTTTCAAAAACCATCAGTTCGTCCGAGCCCCATTGAGAGCCGACAGGAACCCCAGCATAAACCAGGGTCACGGGGTTTTCCGTCTTCAGCTTGGGCAGTGGACGATAGTTCCGGCTCACCTCCACTCCAGGCTGCGACTCGAACGCCTCATAAAGCGCCTTCGCGCCAAGCGGATCGGCCCGCAACGTCGAATAGGGCGGATAGACGTCTCCATGTTCCAGCCGGAGCGTGAAGAGACGATTGATGCCGTAGAAAAGGCCGCCCGCCAGCAACACCGCCGCAAGCATGATAAAAACCTGGCGTCTCAACATGTGCGGATCTTCTCCAGGTTCCGGGTGAAATCGGTCAGCGTGTCACGCGTCGCCTCGTGGCTGCCGTACCAGACTCGCTCGAAGACATTCAGGTTCTCGCCAAAAGCCGAGAGCAATTCATCGCGGGAACGCGCCCGGCGCTGAAGCTCGCGGTCATATTCGCGGTTCGATTTGTAACGCGCGATGGTCAGCAACTGGCGTTCTCCCAGATGCGCCAGGCACGCAAGATAGGCCGCCCGGAGGGCCAGCCGGAAGTCGCCCTTTTCCATCAGTTCGCGTGCAAAGCTCAGCCAGCCGTCTTCGGGAAGCTGGTCGGCCAGGACATCGTCGGAATGCAAATCCGGCATCGCCTTGACCACTTCCGCCGTGACAATCGCCCCAGTTCGAGTTTTCCACATGCGCCAGCCGGACCATGCGATGAGGCCCACTGCGGCGGCGATCAGCGTGTACATGATTGCCTTCCAGGGAAGTTCGCCGCTGTGGCCTCCCGACGATTCCTCGTGATGGCGGCGGTTCGGGAAGAGCCAGTGGTAAATCTTCTTAATCCACGCCCATCCCTTCTTGATGGCCTTGCTGATCATCCGCTCGACATCGTCAAACCACGAGCCGAGCAGCCCCTTCGAGGCGCTCTCCTTCTCCATCCCCGGCGGAATCGGCATGCGCCAGGCGAACTCACGCTGATCCAATACGCGGTCGATGGAGTTGTTCAGCTTTTCCGGATCCACAGAAGGAGCCGCGGATGGAGCGACATTCGACGCGGAAGCAGCAACCGCCCCCGAAGCCGGTGCCGGCTCGGCGGCATGGAGCGACGACGAAATCGATCCTGCAGAAAACGTCACGATCGCAACGCCGAGCGCCGCCACTCGCACGGAATCCGCCCGCAGGCGTCGGAACCAGACGCGGAGGTCATCCCCCGAATGCAGGGAATCGCCGTAGAAACAGCGCAGCACGTACAGAGCCTTCCAAAGTGGATCCATGCAGAGCATCGTGAGCGCCCAAGTCGCGGTGAGGAAGGTCGTATTAAGGAAGCCCTTGGCACCGCTGCGGGTCAGCATGGTATCGACGCCGACGAACATCTTCATGAGATGCGGCACTGCTCCGAGGAGCACCGCGACATTCACCCATACGAATATTCCAAAGACGAACAGCATCAGGGCTGCTGCAAAAGCCTGCCTGGGCCACAGCCTTGCGCGTGCCCATGCACGTGACATTACGGAGTCACCGCCAAGATCCGTCCCGTCACCGACGATCATCGCCGTATGGTAGAACGATGAGATCCAGACAGCAGGCAGGCAGGCAGCAATGCCAAGAATTCCAAAAAAGAAGCTCCACACGATCTTGACCAAGGGTACGACCTTAAGCAGCAGGAGAATGAGTCCAGTTGGCCGGACAAAAAGGCCCACCGGCTGAATCGCTGCCTGAGCGAGGATCATACGCGTGATCCTGCCCGCGCTCCATGTGACTTCGCCCTCGAGCATTAGCTCCGACCTCAAGCGCGCGGTAAAGACGCAGTGCCAGCACTTCATCCAGATAAAGAGAACCGCGAGCGTAAACGACTCTGGAGCCAGGCGCTCCTGAGCGAAGCCGTTTTGGCTCATATCGGAAATGAAATAGAGCACCGCCAGCCAGAACGGGATGGCTCCGAAATAGTAGCTGACCAGCGCGCTGAACGGCGTGCGGCGCAGAAGCGCAACCGCTTCCTCCAGAAGCTGTGTCGCCGTGCGGTAGTCTTTCCTGCGATCGGGAGTCTTGGCCATGGCGAGCGGTTAGTCGTCGTCCGATTGGTGAAAGACATCCCGCCACAGCTTGTCGTGAAACTTGGAAGGAATCGAGAGCAGGAGATGCCCCATCATGTAGAAGAAGATCCAGCCGATGAGGAGTCCGGTCAGGCCCTTGACGGTTGGGAAAACCATCGGCCAGAAGCGCGATTTGCGCTTGGGCTCCTTCTCCTTCGCAGTCAGGCGCTGAAGGCACGAAGCGCAAATGATGCGGTCTTCGTGCTCGGTGATGCACTCCCGGCAGAAGAAACGACTGCATTCCGGACACCGGGCAATCGCCTCGCGGTCCGGATGGTGCAGACACCGCTGTGAAACAAGCGCAGGCATCTGCCTAAACGGCCACTCCAGAGTTCACCGAACCAGCCGGCGTCGGGTGATGAGCCACTGCCGAGTCAGCGCCCTGCGCCGCTTCGATCACCGGCTGCAGTTTCGCCAGGACCTTGCGTGCGGGCCGCATGCGAATCGGGCAGCCGAGCGCATTCAATCCGCTGGTCGTCTGGACGTGCACCGAGCAGGTCGGTCCGCGCAGGGTATTGATCAGCAGGAAGAACAGCGCCACGGCAGCCAGACATCCAACGAAGATGGCGCCTCCCACACCGTCATTGCTTCCACGGGACACCACTAGAATCACGACAATGATCGCCGTCATCAAAAGCGCAACCGCTCCAAATGCGATGTTCCAGCCCATTCCGGCACGCGTTTTCCGGACCACGATCGCCTCGATATCGCGATAGTAATAACGCCGGTAACGCTCCACGGCGAATGTCGTATCGACGGCCAGCAGATGATCCTCTCCCATCCAGATGCGCGCAATGCCGACGAGACCGGGCCCGCGACCCGGAAGTTTACGATATTTTTGAGGGATTTCAGACATGGAAACGAGTGCTCGATTATCCCCAAACAATTAGGGCGAATACAGCTACCTGGGTCAAAGCGAGAACAATGGCGATGAGCCCCACCCATCGCCGTGGGCCAGTGACAATGCTGCCGGGTTTTCTCCAGCCGTAAATTACAAGTCCGATCGTCAGAGGAACAGTTATCAGAATCGGCGCGACCCCGGCGTACATGGCGAGCCTCATCCAGCACGTCCGGCGGGTAATCAGCTCCGGCAATTTCTCCGTGCCCAATCCACCGCCAATACAGGCTGGACACAGGTGCCGCGTGCCAATCGGCATGTCGCACAGTTCGCAGACGAACCGCCCACAGCGCTCGCAGGCGATGGACGCCCTTTTCTCCGGGTGGAAGAAGCAGACCGACTCTCCTTCCACGGCGAAATCGCCAGCGGTCGTCTTGGGCCGTTCCCGGCCGATCGCCGGAAAAATCCGCGCGGTCAGCTGACTTGCGCAGTTTGGGCAAGTCACCACGCCGCTTGGGTTTTCCCAAGATTCAGCCGCAAGCGCAGTACTGCACTGCGGGCACCGCACCGACCGGAAAATATCAAGGGAACCAAGGGGCATACTACTCTTTTTGATTTGCTCGCTCTCTTCGTTACCGATTCACTGCAATCCGCCAAGTCTGCAATACAGATTTCCGGCACAAGCCCCCAAAAAACGACACATTAGCAACAGGCGCACCCATGAATTGGTTTTACGAATCCGGCGGACAGCAGCAAGGGCCGGTCACTGACGAGGAACTCGACCGTCTCATCGCGGAAGGGAAAGTGACGCAAGCCACCCTCGTGTGGAAAGAAGGCCAGGCCAACTGGCTCCCGCTGCGTGAAGCACGCCCGAGCCCGGCGCCCACAGGCATGCCTGGAGTCCCTGCAGTGCCTGCCAGCGACACCGTCCGCTGCGATTCCTGCGGAAACCAGGTGCCCCGGGCAAATGTCGTCCAGATCGGCAACCGGAACATCTGCGCCACCTGCAAGCCGGCCGTTCTCCAGCAACTCCAGCAGGGCAGCGATCTGCCCACCTACGGCGCGGCGCGGACGGGTCCTCCTTGGGAAAACCGTGACACACTTGGCTATCCCACAGCCATATGGGAAACCATCCGTGGCGTGCTCCTCGAGCCCAGCGAGACGTTTTCCAACATGCGGCGCGAAGGCGGATTGAGCTCACCGCTGCTCTACATCGTCATCACCGGCACCGTAGGGTTCATCGCGAACATGGCTTATCAGTTTTTGGTGCAGTCCGCCATGGGCCATCGCACGCAATTCGGGCAAATGTTCCTCGCTTCTGGAATCGGGCTTCTGGCCGTGGCCGTGCTTTCCCCCGTTTTGGTAGCCGTCGGCTCATTTATCTGGGCGGGAATTATGCATGTTTCGCTGATGCTTTGCAGCGGAACCAAGCAGCCTTTCGAGACCACCTACCGGGTGCTCGCTTATGCTTACGGATCTGGTTACGCTCTCAATCTGATCCCCATCTGCGGCGCTTATGTCGGAGGGATCTGGGCGCTCGTTTCGACCTGCATCGGAATGGCCAAAGCGCACGAGATCACGGTAGGCCGTGCAGTCCTGAGCGTTCTCCTTCCATTTATTCTCTGCTGCGGAATCATTCTGCTCTTTGCCTTTTTTGCCGGCATCGCAGCCAGCCAGAGCCATCACTGATCTGAGCGCTTTCATCTCCGCGCAATGACCTGGCGGCGCATTCGCAAAGGGGAGACGGATCACGAGTCGCTTTGGCTCGCCGTCTCCACTTCGAGCGCGGTAGGCGCCGCGATCTGGCTGAATCTCCATCTGCCGCTGCCGCAGTGCGGCTTTCATGTGCTGACCGGCCTCCCCTGCCCGACGTGCGGCCTCACGCGGGCGACGCGCCAGCTTCTTCACGGCAACGTCGCGGGAGCCTTTCACTTCAATCCGCTCGGCGTCTGCGTCGCCGGAGCGCTCGTCCTCTTCGACATCTACGCAGCCGTCGTCCTGGCGCTACGCCTTCCACGGCTGCGATTCGATGACATCTCTCCAGTCGCCGCGCGCCGCATCAGGATCGCCACTGTAAGCGTGATCCTGATCAATTGGGCCTGGCTCATTGCAGCCGGCGTCTGAACTGCTTCACGCAACTGGCGCGGGCGAAGACTGAGGCTGAGGTTGAGCCGGTGTGGCTGGCTCGAAGAACTCTGCGACACGCTCGATCTTCAGAGCACGTCCCGTGGTTTCATCGATATCCACGATCACGCCGTGGATTTTCACCGGTCCTTTGGCGACCGGATAAAGGATCGGTCGGCTCGTCAAAAATCGCTTGATGATCGGCTCGATCTCCCGCCCCAGGATGCTCTCCTGCGGCCCGCACATGCCGGCATCGCAGAGAAAGGCAGTCCCGCCGGGAAAGATCTGCTCATCGGCCGTCTGCGTATGCGTATGCGTACCGACGACTGCCGAAACGCGGCCGTCCAGGTACCGTCCAATCGCGATCTTCTCGCTCGTGGTCTCGGCATGGACATCGACAAAAATCACCGACGTCTCCTCGCGCAGGCGCGCGATTTCCTCATTGAGCGCATGAAATGGATTCTCGAGCGCCGGCTGCATGAAGGTGCGCCCCTGGACATTGACCACCGCAACTTTGCCCTTCGGAGTTTCCAGAACGATCGAACCACGCCCAGGCGTGTTGTACGGATAATTGATCGGCCGCAGAAGCCGCGGCTCGGTCTCGAAATACGGGATGATATCCTTCTGATCCCAGATATGATCGCCCGAAGTCACCACGGCGATGCCCGATCGCAGGAGGTCGATCGTAATCTTGGGCGTGATCCCGCGGCCAGCCGCCGCATTTTCGCCATTGGCCACGACGAAATCGACCCCGCGCTCCTGTTTGAAGCGCGGCACACTCTCGATCACCGCACGGCGACCCGGCTCGCCTACGATATCGCCGAGGAACAAAATTCTCAACATGGGCGACACCTTGGCGAATTCGCGATGGATTGTCATCAAAGGACAACAATCACGTGCACCTTCCGTGGCCGCAGCGCCGCTCCATTGAAGGCCATCGCCGCGCCCGCTGTAAAATTTCCATCGACATTCACCACAGGACTCAATATTACGAAAGGCAGTGGCTCCAGACTTGCAGGTTTCAACAACTCTGGTATTCTACCCGGTCTCGCGACCGGCTGACGGTGCGACTCTCCACCTCCTCCGCAGTTCTCTCCGCTCACATGAATAAGATTACTCTATCCGCAATCACAATATCGGTTTCAGCCACCGCCGTGGTTGGCTTGCTGACGAAGAACAAGGTCGACGCGCTGCAGCACGATCTCCGAACGACCAAGGTCGACCTCTCCTCTACGCGCAAGACACTCGATACGACGAAGGAGACGCTGGCCAAAACCAACGATGATCTCGCCGCTTCGAACAAATCCCTCGCCGACGCGAAGAGCCAGATCGAGAGCATTTCCTCCGAGCGTGACAAGCTGACCCAGAAGGTCACCGAGCAGGAAGCCGCGATCACTGCCAAGACGACCGAGTTGGCGGACATCTCTGATAAGCTGAAGAAGATTCAGGATGGCCAGCCCGGACTGGACGGCGCCTCGGTCGATTCGCTCCTCGCCAAGGTCAAAGACATGACTACCGAGCGCGACCAGCTTGCAAATCAGCTGAACGATCTGAAGCAGGAGCAGGAGACGCTCATCGTAAAGACCAAGACCACCGAACAGGCCCTCGCTTCCGCCAACGAGCGCGTGAAGCACTACGAGCTCAACATCGCCAAGGCTGGCGTGACTGGCCGAGTGCTTGCGGTGAATCCAGGCTGGAATTTCGTCGTCCTCAACGTGGGTGATCGCAGCGGCGTCGCAGTGAATGCCGGTGTAGTTGTCTCCCGCAATGGCCAGAACATCGCCCGCGCACGCATCAAGGCCGTCGAGCCGGGAATGTCGATCGCCGACATCATTCCTGAATCGATGTCACACGGTGAAACCGTGCAGCCCGGCGACCGCATCGTGTTCTCGCGCATGTAATCCGGCGATCCCACGAGTTTGATTTCAGAAGGGCCGCAGCACTCCGCTGCGGCTCTTTTCTTTTTGAAAGAAGCGGTCCCAACAATGCGCCGCACCGTCAGCGCAAACTTGCCAAGCTTACGCCGAGAAACTCTCGCCGCACGAGCAATGCGCCACGGCGTTCGGATTCGTCACTTTGAATCCGCCCTTTTGCAAATCATCGGAGAAATCCAGAAGCGATCCGCTCACGAAGAGCGCGCTCTTCGGATCGACGACCACACGCACACCGCCTGAGAGCACCATGATGTCGCGATTCGCTGGACCGTCCACCAGGTCCATCTTGTACTGAAGACCCGAGCAACCGCCCCCAATCACGGCCACGCGGAGGGCGCCGTTTGGACGGCCCTGCTTGGTGAGCAGCGATGTCAGCTTGGTGGCGGCCGGTTCGGTCACTTTCACCAGCTTTTCGTTTCCGATCTTGTATTTGATCTCTGCGGGTTCGGTCATGGTCGAAACTTTTGGGGCGGTCATTGAATCCTGCGTTTCATCCGACGGCAAGAACCGCGCGATCGCCGGCCTTCTGCGCATGTGTCAGATTTTCCGCGGCGATTTCGTCAAACTGGACTAGCGAGGAAACGTGAGAGAAACGCAGGCGGAGATGCTTCGCCTCCGGCATTCCGCGTGAATACGCCATTAGCCGCGCGCGCATCGACGCCATGGCATGGGCTTCGTTGCCAAATTGCTCGATCACGAGGCGGCAATGCTCGCGGATGAAATTCCACTGCGCCTCCAGCGCTGGCTCGGGCAAGATCTCGCCCGTTTCGAGAAAATGCCGGATCTCCCGGAAAACCCAGGGCGCACTCATCGCCGCGCGGCCAATCATGATCCCAGCAACTCCGCTCGTCCGCCGCCGCGCCACGTCCTGCGCGCCTGTGATGTCTCCATTGCCGATCACCGGGATTTTCACGCTCGCGGCCACCTGTGCGATCACATCCCAGTCGGCTTCACCGGAGTATCCCTGATCCTTGGTCCGCCCATGCACGGCGATCGCCTGAATCCCAGCCCCCTCGAGAATCCGCGCCGTCGTGGTTGCATTGATCGTCTCACGGCACCAGCCGATCCGAATCTTGGCAGTCACC
>FTCV01002818.1_pt1 | contig 16410 bp, 15 predicted proteins | sample 1639691 | NCBI WGS metagenome assembly FTCV01 (sample SAMEA3914864, study PRJEB12502) | metagenome | biome: forest; material: soil | place: USA | collected 2012-03-12 | depth 0.3 m
GATCGGCCATAGCGATACCGTGAACACAAGGTGGGAGAGAGCCGGCCCCGCACACACACATACACACACCCACTTTCCCCTCCCGGGGAGTACCCCTGGTCCATCCAGGGTTCGTTCTTTGACAACCTGAATAGGCAACACCCGTGAAAGCGGGTTTGGTTGCCACAGTATAGAGACGTTTGTAAGAACGTCCCAACTACGGCTTTGTCGGGCCTTAACCATCCCATTAAAACCAAGCCGTACTTTGGGGCGTGCTTTTAGGTCACGATCGCCATCGATCGTGACTTAAAACCACGCTCCAAACCCATGGGACGTTTACTGCACACTCGCTCCTATACTTCCCATTATTCGCATACTTCCCATTGGCGAGGCGCGTTGCGCTGAGCCCGTGCGTGGCTCCTACGCGGAGACCTGCCATGCCGCCAGTTTCAGAGGCTTGCGCGAAATCGGCGCCGGTCGCCCGCGAAAACGGGTTTGCATTCGCCGTCTGATCCGTGCGGGATTTTGCGATGCTCTCTTCCACCAAACTGCTGGCCGCCCGGCGCTTTTTGAAAACGCACATGCGCCGCTTTGGAAAACCCGGCCAGGCGCTTTTCAAGGCCAAGGCGGTGCTCGAGTTTCGCGGGGAAACGGAAGAAGAAATCTCGGGCAGAGTCCTGGTCAGCGCAGCGTTGTTTCTGCCCATCCTGACCTACAATGCCCGGTTCGAGTGGGAGAGCGTCTGCACATGCCGCCAGGAAAAGGTGTGCGAGCACAGCTACGCCCTGATGATGGCGGTGGCGGCGGAAACCGAGGCCGTGGCGCCGACGGAAAAGACGGAAGGAAAATCGAAGCTCGAGAAGCCGCCCCTCTCCGAGACCGTGCAATTAGTCGAGGGGCGTCTCGGACGGAAATTGACTTCCGTGGAAGACGCCGCCGTGGAACAGATCGAGAAATTTCACGCCCAGACCAGACACCTGAAGCTGACCGCGGAATCCTCTCTCGCGAAGATCTTTGAAGGCATGGACGCCTGGGGATTCCAGAGCTATGAACTCTGGCCCACGCCGCCGACATCGCCCTGGCAGGCGTGGCTCTACGCAGTGCACTGGAGCCGCGGTCGGAAAGCGCGCATCCCGGAATGCCTCCGGGCGATCACCCTGGATGCGGAAGTCGACGAATTGGTCAGCTCCTGGGAACAGGAAAAAGCCGTCGCGCACTGGAATGAATGGCTCAGCCGTAGCCAGGGCCCGGGTGAGACGGCGTCCGCCAACAAGATCGAGTTGCGAGCCGTCATCAATCGCGAGGCGGTGACGCTGGTTTACCGCCCCGCTCCGACCGCCGAGTTCAAGCCGGTAAAGCAGGCAAAAGCCGCGGAATGGGCGCGGGCGGCGCAGGCCGGCCGCTCGGAATTCGACGGATCGGAAGCCATGCTTTGGCGGGAATTCCTCGCGGTGCGTCCTTCGTCGGATTTGCAGGTGCGGCGCTCCGATCCGGCGGCGGTGCGCCTCTTAAATATCCTCCTGCGCACGCCCGCGCTGGAGCCGCTCGTGTGCACGGAAGATCTCCAGCCCTTCACCCGTCAGGAGGAACGGTTCAAGTGGCAGATGGAGCTCGTGAAGGGCGCCTATCATTTTCGCCTGACCCGCGCCGATGGCAGCGCTCCTCCGCCGGTGCTCTTCGCGCTCGACGGCCATCCTTCGCTCTACGTCGCGGAGCGCGAGATTTTTGCCTGTGATCCCTTTGCCGGCTTGTCTGTGGATCCCGCAGCCGCCGTCGCCATTCCCGCTGCGGCGCTCGAAACCGGCAACGGCGTAGCCTTTCTGGAGCGCCTCGGACAGCCGCTGCCCGAGCCCCTCGCCGCCCGCACGGTGCGCATTCGCGCCACGGCGGAGTATCACTGTTCTTTGCAGATGGGGCACGGCGGCGAGCTGCTGGTGGTAAAGCTGAGCTCGCAAGTGCGAAAACGGAGAGAGGAGTGGACAAGCGATCGCGGCTGGATCCTGAAGCTGGAAAGCCACGAGCCGACCAATCTCATTCCGATCATCGACCGTTCCACTCAGCCGGCGGCCGTCGCGCATCTGGCAAGTCTGGGCGTGACGTGGTCGGACGTGGTCCAGGGTTGGACCAAGCCGGTGAACTCCAAATTTCCAGACCAATGGATCGCCTGGCGAAGCGCTCTGCCGCCCGGTGCAAAGATCCATTCCACGAGCCTGCTCGACAGTCTCGACGATGGGCCGGTCGCCGGGAGGCTGGAGCTCGAGGTCGACGACGTGGGCATCGATTGGTTCGACCTCCGGCTGAAACTCACGCTGTCTGACACCGAGTATACGGATGAAGAAATCCAGGCGCTGCTCGAGGCGCGCGGCGGCTATGTCCGCCTGGGAGACAAAGGCTGGCGTCGGCTGGATTACCAATTGACGTCGGAAGACGAGGAGCGGCTCGCTGAAATGGGACTGAACCCGCGGGATCTCTCAGGCGAGAAACAGCGCTTTCACGCGCTGCAACTGGCCGGCAAAGTGGCGCAAAAGCTCCTCGCTCCGCAGACGGCGGAGCTCGTGCGCAAGCGCGCAGATGAAATCCGCATGCGCGTCACGCCGGAAATCTCCGGCGCCGTGAAGGCGAATTTGCGCCCTTATCAGCGCGAGGGGTTCCATTTTCTGGCCTATCTCTCAGCCAACCGATTTGGCGGCATTCTGGCCGACGACATGGGCCTTGGGAAAACGCTGCAGACGCTCGCCTGGATCGCCTGGCTCCGCGAACAGCCGGACGAAGAACGCGCCCCTATTCTGGTCGTCTCGCCGAAATCCGTAGTCGATACGTGGCGTTCAGAGACCGCGCGGTTTTATCCCGAAGCCCGGGTGCGGGTCTTTCGCGCGGCCGACGAGGTCTCTCTCGCAGATGCCGTCCAGGAGGCCGACATCATCGTGGTAAACTATGCGCAGATTCGCCTCTCCGCGGCAGCCTTTACCGAGGTAAAGTGGATGGCCGTGATTCTCGATGAGGCGCAGTATATCAAGAATCCCGGCTCCCAAGTCACGCAGGCGGCATGCAACCTGTCCGCTACGCATCGGTTGGCCCTGACCGGCACGCCCATCGAAAACCGGTTGCTGGATTTGTGGAGCATCATGCATTTCGCCATGCCGGGCGCGCTTGGGAAACGCGCGGACTTTGCCCGGAATTTCGACGAGCGAAAAGACCCGCTGGCCCGACGGCGACTGGGCGCGCGCGTGCGTCCCTTCGTGCTGCGCCGCACCAAGGGCGAAGTCGCCTCGGATCTCCCGGAACGCATCGAGGAGGATTTGTTTTGCGAAATGGAAGGCGAACAGTCCGCGCTCTATCGCGCTGAACTGAAGCGCGCGCGGCGGGCCTTGCTCAAGATCCAATCCAAGGAGGACTTGGACAAAGACCGCTTCAATATCCTCACCTCGCTCATGCGACTGCGGCAGATCTGCTGTCATCCGGCTCTAGTCCAGAAAGATACGCCAGCCGCCGAAAGCGCCAAGCTCGCCGCCTTGCTCGACCTGCTCGAGCCCTTGATGGAAGAGGGGCACAAGGTCCTCATTTTCTCCCAATTCGTGGAAATGCTCGAGCTCATCGAGGCCGAAATCAGCGAACGCAAATGGCCCGTGTACAAACTGACCGGAGCCACAGAAAACCGCGGCTCACTGGTGGAGAAATTCCAAACTAGCGAGGGCTGCGGAGTGTTTCTCATTTCCCTGCGCGCCGGCGGCGCAGGGCTTACACTGACTGCGGCCTCCTATGTCGTGCTCTTCGATCCCTGGTGGAATCCGGCGGTGGAAAATCAGGCCATCGACCGCACGCACCGCATCGGTCAGGTGAACCGGGTCATCGCCTACCGGCTCCTGGTCGCGCAGAGCATCGAAGAGAAGATCCGTCTGCTGCAAAAGAAAAAGAGCGCCCTGGCCGCCGACATCCTCGGCGAGGAAAGCTTCGCCAAAGCGCTGACTTTGGAGGATTTCCAATTCCTGGTGGATGGACAAGGGCCCGGGAACTAACACTAACTCAATGAAGCGAATAATGCTTTTCATCCATAAGCGCTAACTAACCACCGCGCCCTCTCGTTACGAATCTCTGATTCGTAATGCCCAGAGGAGCGAAACTCCGTTTCGCATGGCGGGGGTGTCTGCGGGTGTGATGCGCGTGGAGTAGCGAACAATTATCCCACTCAACTCATTTCTCGATGAGCAGGCCCACAGACCTTCGATTCTCTCCCACAGACACCCCCGCCTGCGAAACGGAGATTCGTCACGAGCGCGCAGTTTTCACCCACGGCTCATCCGCTCCTCGAGCTCGCGGAGCGATCGCGTCGTCACCACGCGATGTCCATTTTCCAAAATGGCCACGTATTCCCCCGCCGAAACCGCCTGAAACTCCTTCACCCGGCTCGAATTGACCATCGCCGAGCGGCTGACCCGAAAAAACAAATCCCCGGGCAGTTGCGCTTCGAGCGACGAGAAGGTCTGCCGCGAGATGTGGGTTTCCGTCCCCACGTGGAGAATCACATAATTGCCCGCAGCCTCCGCCCAATCGATCTGGTCGACGCGCACCAGGATGATCCGCTCGCCATTCTTGATAAGTAGTCTGCGCGGCGAACTGCCGCCGGCGCTCCGCTCTGCCACGACCTCGCGTACGGCCGCCTGGGAGGAAGGCGCCTGTCGCGCACACCGCTCCCGCGCCCGCAGAAGCGCCTGCCGCAGGCGCGCGCGGGTCACAGGCTTTAGCAAATAATCGAGCGCGCGCACTTCAAAGGCGCGGACGGCGTATTCGTCAAAGGCGGTGACAAAGATCACCTCCGGCCACTCTCCATCGAGCGCGCGCAGGACCTCAAAGCCGTCGATCTCCGGCATCTGGATATCGAGCAGCAACAGATCCGGCCTGCTGCGTTCGATCTCCGCGATCGCCGCCGCCCCATCACCGCACTCTGCGACAACTTCCACATCGTTCTCACCAGCCAGCAGCCGGCGCAGCCGCTCGCGAGCCAGCAGTTCGTCATCGACGATGATCGTGCGCAGTTTCACAGAAAAAAACAAAGAATCACGTCTCCGTTCGGAATGGCAGCGCGATGCGTACGGAAAATCCGTTCCCATTGCAGATTTCGAGGCTGGCCGTCTCTCCGTAAAGCGCATGCAGTCGGGCCCGGGTATTGGAAAGGCCGATGCGTTCGCGCAATTCCTGGCCTTTCCGCAGCCCCACTCCGTCATCGGCGACCTGCAACAAAAGCTTCTCCGCCTCCCGCGACGCCTGGATGGTCAGCAGCCCCGCGGACACTCTCGGCTCCAGCCCATGGCGGACCGCATTCTCGACCAGCGGCTGAAGCAGGAAGGCCGGCACCAGCGCCTCCCTGGTCTCCGGCCCCAGCTCGAGCGCGAATTGGAGCCGGTCTTGAAACCGCACCTTCTCGACGGCAAGATAGCGTTCGACGAATTCCAATTCCCGGCAAAGCGGCAATTCTTGATTGTTAGCCGTCTCGAGCGTGAGCCGCAGGAGATCGCTCAAGGCTGCCAGCATGGCATCCGCGGCCTCCGCATCGCGATGGACCAGCTCCGCAATCGAATTCAAGGTATTGAAAAGGAAATGCGGCTGGAGCTGCATCTTGAGCGCGTCAAGGCGCGATTGCGCCAGGCTGGCCGTGAGTTCCAGCGCGCGCCGCGTCTCCTCCTCCGAGCGGCGATAGAAATGCATCGCGTGCGCAATGCTCAGGATCGTCACATACATGGGCAGCCGCATGAGCAGGCTCAGGCCAAAAAAATGCGAGGATTTGAAGGCGGCGCGCGACGGGCCATTCGTTTCCGGCCCCGTCGTCTGGCTCGAAGAAGCGCCCGGCCCTTGATTCCGAAAGGCCGAAAACTTTGCCAGATCGGCAGTTGGGTGGAATTTCACAATCGCCGTGCTCCAAACAAATGAACCCGCCATCGTCGCCGCCAGCGCCGCCCCCTGGATCGGCAACGCCGTTTTCCATCGCGTGCGCTGAAGCGGAAATCGGCGGCAGAGTCGGACCAGCAGCGGGGTGCAAAAGGCCCAGGGAAACCAATCCCGCATGCCAATCCAAAGCGCCTCGGTGAGTGGCAACGAAATGAAACGCGCGAATTCCCCCACCAGCACGAACGCCAGCAAGCCAAAGCAAAGGAAGCTGATGAGCCAGTCTCGAAGCAGAGGGCGGATGGAGGCGGGAAAACGCACGGGTTTTCGACGATAGCGCGGTCTCCGCTCCGGCGCTATTGCTTGGTCAAGGTCACGTTGCGCACACTTCCATCCGCATAGAAGACATGCATCACGCTGCCGGCGGCGTCCCGATCATGCGGCGCCTCGCCGGACTCTGCATAGTCCATGAGCAAACGCACCCGGCTGAGCGGCACGGGAAACGAGCCAAAGGGCATCACCACCTTTGGCGCATTGATGCTTACGCCTTCGAAAAAGGGTGTCCATTCGTAGCTCGAGCCTTTGCTCGCGAAGAAGCTCGAAGGGGCCTTGTTATTCGCCGGGTGATAGAGCGCATTCGCTGCGTCGGCCGGACAACTCAGAATCTGTTTCGTCGCTCCTTTGGACTCGACCAATTCGGGCAGCGTCCAGACTTTTCCCTGCGGGTTCGTGTGGATCGGGTTGGCGGCGTCGTTCTCGATCTGCGGGTAGATCGAATTGTTATCCACTGCCGCGAGATTGATGATGTTGCCCACCTGCCGAAGATTGCTGATGCACGCCGCATCTCGCGCATGGTTCATCGCCGATTGATAAACCGGCGCTAGGAGCGAAGCCAGCGCGGCAATGATCGCAATGACGACGAGAAGCTCGATGAGGGTAAAGGCCCGCAAGGGGGAGGCAGATGTTTTCATTGATTCATGGTGCTTTTGAAAGCGACGATCCGGCGATTGAAGTCGTTGCGCTGATCCGCGGTCATCATGGCGCCGCGCTGCATGCCCTGGGCTTCCATCTCCTCGCCTTTCTTTGTCGTATTGACCTTCTCCAAGGCGTCCAGGATTTTCGCCCGCCGCTCTTCCGGGCTCAGTGTTGCCAGCTCCGCGAAAAATTTCCTCCGGCCTTCGAGGTCTGCTTGAGCGGCCGCCCGCTTCTCCGGAGGCAACTGCGAGATATGCGCTTCCATACGCTGTTCAGCGGCCTTGCGCATGTCGTCGGAAAATCCGCCCGGCCCCATGAAATTCGCATTGCCGGAACCCTGCGCCGGCCGGCCGTCGCCGTCGTTCCGTGGCGCCGCGGCAAATCCTGGCGGCATCCCCATCTTGCTAAACAAAAACACCTCCGAACTCACTCCATGCGCCGCGGTGGCCAGCTTTGGCAACACTTTGCTCAATGCGCCTGCCTTCGGCGTCGACGACACAGCAGGGTTCCACGTCTCCGGCGCCCAGAATTCCGCAAAGACCGCCAGCGAACCTTGGGTAAGATAGTTATGCAGGCTCCGATCGTCCGCCGCGTGAATATCCCACCGATCGGTCCGCGGATCCGACGACGGCGCTTCATAGCCCATGCCGCGCATCTGCGGGAGCGTGAAGTGCTTCCACCCCGTGATGGAATCCTCCGTCGAGAAGGCGGTCAGCCCATGCTCGAGCGCCGGTTTGTCGGGCGCCACGAAGTAAGCCAGCGACCAATTGGCATTGGCCGAAGCGGCGAGCACGTTCAACGCATGCAAAAGCGTGACCTTGTGCACGTGAATCGTGATCTTGGCCTCCGCCGGAAGATTGCTCGCCAGCCGAACGCCCGCCTGGCGCTCGACCGAGTGCAAAACCTCCGCGAAGGGGCGATCCGTGGCATCGATGGTCACAAGGCCCCAGTTTTTCCAAAGATGCCACGCGCCGTTCGCGGCGCAGAGAATGGTCAGGATGACCAGGAAGATTCGAAGTCGAGTGTTCATGGGTCGATAAGGTCGATGCACGATATGAAATGCCGCCCGAGGAACCACCATTTTGGGACGAACCCGGGGCGAGGACAGGACGGGCGAAGATATCCCGGGACGAGCGGATTCCGGATTTCGGCCACGCCAAACCACCACGAGAGATCAGAGTGGTAATCCTGCGACTCAACACCCACGCGGTTAACGACAACGTCAACTCTAAACGGACTCTGAGAGAGTCTTCGTCCTGAGATCCTTCAACGCTAAATCAACCAAAGAAACGCGTGATCGACCATCCCTGCCGGCCCTCCCTGAACCTTGTCGCCCTGCAAAAAAGTGCTACAGATCCGGGCCGATGAGCTCAAACCACCCCTGCCGACATCTGAAAATCGAAGCGCTCGAACCACGAATCGCCCCCGCCACCTTTGCCGTTGTCAATTCATTGGACGCCGGTCCTGGCTCTCTGCGGCAGGCCATTCTGGATGCCAACGCAACCCCCGGCTCCGATGAGATCGTTTTCCATCACGGGACGGCAGCTGGCGGCTCTACGCCCTTGAAAGTCATCATCAACCTCTCCTCGGATTTGCCCGCCATCACCGACGGAGTCGTCATCCACGATGCTTCCATCACCGGCGTCGGCAGGCAGAACGTCCAGATCGACGGGCATCACCACGAAATCTTCGCCATACAAAACCTCTCGGACGGCATCTCGGTCACGATCGCCGACCTCAAATTGACCAATGGGCAAAGCTCGAATGGAGGCGCCATCATGGCGGCTCTTGGCGCGGGAAGCGTGACGCTGGATAACTTGAAAGTGACACACAATCGCGCCGTGGGGCACGTCACCGATCCCGGGCCATACCGAGGACTAGGAGGCGGCATTGCTCTTATCAGCGGGAGTGGATTGGTCACAAATTGTCGGATTACGGACAATACAGCAGTGGGTTTCAACGGAACGCCGGGAATTAGCGGCGCCAAGGGAGACGATGGCGGAAGCGCCTTCGGCGGCGGTATCGAGATATCCGATTCGGCGAGCCTCACCGTGCGCGATTCAATCATTTCGAGAAATCTTGCAATCGGAGGAACGGGCGGCCGCGGATCGAATGGAGGTCGACTCGTCGATGCCTGGCTCGCGACAGCAGGGGCTGATGGAGGAGCCAGCCTCGGCGGCGGGATCTTCAATTTCGGAGAACTCACTGTGGAGCACACGCAGATCAAATCGAATCTCTCGCAGGGCGGTCTCGGCGGAACGGGTGGAAGAGGAGAAAATGCGGGACCTAACGCTCCCGTCAACGGCCACTACGATGGTGGCGCAGGCGGGAACGGCGGTGCGGCCATCGCCGGAGGCTTGGGCAACTTCGGCATGGCAACCGTCACTGGCTCGACGATCCAAGCGAACCGAGCCATCGCCGGACGCGGCGGAATCGGAGGCAATGGCGGAACCGCCGGAACGGGTTCGAATGACTCCAATGGCGGCAACGGTGGTCAAGGAGGCGGCGCCTCCGGAGCCGGAATTTCAAGCGATTTCGGAGCCTTATCGATCGAGAGCTCCTCAATTGTCGTCAACTCGGCGGTTCGCGGGAAGTCAGCGCACGGTGGGATGGCGGCCCGCCCCGGATCTCACGACGGAAGGACACTGCCAACTGTGAGCGGTTCAATTGGCGGCGGCATCTATTCTTCTCACGAGGCGCTGAGCCTTTCACAAGTGACGATCGCAAAGAATTCCGCCGGGACTGGCGGAGGAGTGAGCACGTACGACGATACCGCTGTGAAAGTCGCGAATTCAACGATCGCCCGGAATGTTGCCAACAGAGCCGACGGGTTTGGAGGTGGTATTTCGATTTCTTCCAACTCGGTTACAATCGTCAGCACCATTATCGCGCTTAATGTCGCGCACTACGGTCCGGACGTTTATGGCGGCTTCACTTCCAGCCACAACCTGATTCAACACACCGCCGACGTCGACTTCATACTTCAGGATAACACCATTGTTGGCGTCGATCCGCTCCTGGGCGCGCTCAAGATGAACGGCGGCCCAACTCCGACGATGCGCCCTTCCCTTCGGAGCCCGGTGATTGGCAAAGGGGACAATCCTGATCAATTGACCGTCGACCAGACCGGGGCGGCGCGTATCTTGCCGGCCGTCAGTGGCGCCATTGATATCGGTGCGGTGGAAGTCGGATAGGCGCCTGTATATAACTGCGTTCCTCAGGGCGAGACCTGCGCCAGCCTTTGGAGCAGGCCTATCGGGCCTGCAGCCAGTGAAGCACATTCGCGCTGACCGGAATCCATTTCCCCTGAAACTGCGCCGGCTTGGCCGCGAGGTCGAACATCAAACTTTCCGCCAGGTACACCGTGCCATCCGGTCCAGTGCGAACCACCGGGCAAAAGAACATTCCCGGCAATTGATCACAGGCCATGCGGATCGTCGGAATGCTCGCGCCGTCTGCCATGGAAATGCCCGGAAGGCTGACGGGAGTACCGGTGCGCAGGAGATCCAGGACTTCGCCAATGAGCGCCGGGTCCACCGACTTCACGCCCGGGTTGTTCATCCCCGGCGCGAGATAGGTCATTTCACCAAACTTGGCCGTCCGCCAGTCAAAGGGCGGATGATCGCTGCGCCGGTAGACCACGAAGGCCTCCATCTCCGAACCATCATCCCCGGCCACATAGGCGGTGACCGGCTGCCCGGGAATGGAACACACGTTTGAATGGCCAAAATTTCCCTTGAGCGCAATGACCGTTGATGGGGCGGGGTTCACCAGTTGCAACCCGGATTCCTCGTAGTCATTCACATACACCTCGTCTCCCGAAGTCATGGTGCTCTTCCGATATCCCGGGTGCGTCGACGCGACCTGGTCGATGCGGTACAATCGCAATCCGGGCGCCGCCGGCGTCCCCCGGAAGAAAAAATAGCCAACGCCCACCGCAACCGCCCCAGCGCAAATGAGGCAGAGAACCGCGGCGGCGATGAGAACGACAAAGCGCTTTTTAGCTGGCATCGGGTGGCGTTTGGGTAAGATTTGGTTCAACTTCGATAAAATCGAAAGCGAACTGTGCCCATAGTAAATAGCGGTTTATATTTCTATCAAGTGGCAATCCCCCGCCCCTCTACCACTGGCGTATGTCCGAGCTTCATCCTCCGTCCGGAAATGATCTTGTCTCCTTGTCCGCGCATCGCCGCTCCGTAAAGCATTAGCCTTCGAGAAAGAAACACATGCTCAAAGCTGAAGAAATTAGAATTGATGTCGGCCGAGCACGCGCAACCGGCGGCGACTTTATAGGTGACTTCATGAGAGTCATCCACCTTCCCACCGGCATTTCACGCAGCAAAGGTCCGCCTCTTGGAAGAGAGAGCGAATTCAGACGGCAGGCGCTTCGCGAGATCGAAGCCGAATTGCAGGAAAAAGGAATGACTCAATATTTGCTGCCAGACCTTCCCCTCCGTAAACGTCGTCGCCGCTGAACTTGGACTATTTCTATCGTATGACCGAAGCCGCCAGAGTTCCCCTCATGACCATCGAGCGCACCGGTTGGCTGGAAGGAAATGGCCTGCAAATGCTCACGATTCATCCCACTTTCCCAACGCCCCGTGATTGGAACAAACATGGCTGGGGCCAACGCACTGAGCGAGTGCTTGTCGTGACTCCCGAAGGCCGGCAACTCGAGGCAACCGCCCGCATAAATGTTATCCATGTGAACTTCCGCGAACCACATGTACCGATTGAGGAGCGCTGGCCGATCGCCATTTGGCTAACCGATCGACGTCCCGAAGAGATTCCCGTCGGAAGCAAGATTTTCGTTTCTCCGGAAGTGAGGGACGCCATCCTTCCGGACAGTGCGCTTCCGAACACGTATTCCACAAATGACAAGAAATAACAAATGCCCATGACTGAAGCCGTGGATTTCCACCTTGGACGCTGCCCACGTCAGCAATGACACATTTCATTCAATGAGCGAACATCCTTTTGGCGGACTCTGGACTTACCCATCGAGCGCCTTTCCCCCTTACGATGACTTCATGCTCATCGACGAGCAGCGTCGACGAATAATCGTATTCGCCATCTTGAAAGACAATCCGCTCTGGCGCTGTCCAATACGCTACTGGTATCAATCTCATTCGACGACTTCGATTGCCGTCCGGCTGAAATCGAGCGAACCCTGGAAGGCCCACAGCTTCCTTCTCGAAGGCGATCAGCTTTCCTGGACCGTCGGCGACGCCACGCAAGCCTGGCGTCGTGTTTCCTGGGCAGATCGTCCGGAGTGGCTGGACGAGCTGTTCGCCAAGGCCTACGCCAAAATGGACGCCGAGGAGGCATCGACTGGATCATCTTAGCCACACCCAAAAACGGGCGCTCCTTCGATCCTTGTTTCAGACACATGAAATCGCACATCTCCCTTCTCGTCGCCCTGATCGGCTGCGCCTTCGCCTTTGCCCCCACCCAGGCCAGCGCTGTCACTGTCGCCGTGAGCACAGGCTCGGGGTACTCTTATCATCACCATCACCATCATCACGGCTACTGGGTTCCTGCTCATTGGGCGCACCATCATCGCGTTTGGATCCCGGGCCATTGGGAGCGCTACTAAATATGCGCTTGGCAAAAATCTAACGTCCATCTGCGTCCCAAAAAGACGCCAGCCATCGGCCGGTGACTCAATCGAGTTCACCGGCTGATTTGCTTTGCCTTAGATATACGTATTGTTAGTAAATTTTTCGTGCGAGCAGGCTCGGCCGCCGGCCGCATTTGCCAAACTTGCCTTTGCATGGCAATGTCCATCCATGCATATGCGGAAGGCTGAAGAAATCAGGGGCGATATCATGGTGGGAGTCAGAGGGGAATCCAGCGAGCGGACGTCAACGGCATGCTGGACACCGGCGAGACCGGCGCGTAAACTGCTTCGCTAAGCGAACAGTCCATTTCCACGTTTAGCTTTCGTGCCTACTCACGCATTCATCCGGTTCCTGGGGGAAAAGGTTGCGGCCATCGAGCGCAACCGGCGCTACCCGATTCGCAATCAGGTCTTTCGGCTCGCGCCGCTGCCCAGCGCCGATCATGAGCGCCAACTCGTGATTCTCTGCGAGCCGCGAAATTTCAGCGACGCCTCCTGGAGCGCCTGGAGCTGGCATCGCCATCTGTACGAGCATCTGCACCTCCACGTGTTCGTCGACGGCGCGCCGCCGCCTTTGCAGGTCCCCGCCTTTCGGCGGCTTTTTCCGGGCGCGACACTCGATTCTGCGCCAGAATATCTCGCTCGCCATTTCCGGCCTTCGCCCGGTTTCGCGCGCTTTCTGCATCGCCACCCTTTCGCGCGAAAGCTCGCCCTCCTCGTCACTTTGCAGACCCAGGGTGATTTTCTCTACTCCGACGCGGATCTCCTGGCCTTTCGCCGGCCCGACGAAATCCTATACGCACTCATGGATCCGCGTTGCCCGGGGCTCTTCATGGAGGAGCCCTGCGAGAGCTGTGAAGTCGATCCCTGGGTGGCGCAAATCGCCGAGCGGCTCGGCCTCCCGCGGAACAATCATCTCAACTCCGGCCTGCTCTTCGTTCGGCGCGGTAGCTTCGACCTCGGCGTGCTGGAGCGCATCCTGGCCGACTGGCGTCCGGAATTCAGTCATCGTGCGGCCGAGCAAACCATCATCAGTGTGCTCATGGCCCTGAATTCCGCTCACGCCCTGCCCGACGATCAATACGTGGTCTCGGAGGAAGGGCGATATTTCTGGCAGCGCGACGGCATCGACTACCGCGAAATTGTCGCGCGGCATTTCGTCGGCCATGTGCGCCACCTTCTTTACAAGACCGGCCTGCAACAATTGCAGGCCGTGGCCAAAAATGTCGAAACGCCTCTGCTGCTCGATCGAGTGGCGCTGAGCGCCCACTGAGCCTCGGGCTCGCCGATTCGTCCGGCTCCCGCCTTCGCCCTTTGAAGGCGCTGGCTGGGCCATTTCATGCCTTCGCGCGCTCTGTACAGCCGGATTTGCGCCCGTGTGCGAATACGGGTAAAATAGCCCGCTTACCCACCCCAAACCGCGTCGACCCACCTGAAGCCGACGCCGCTTCCCCCACCCCGCCATGGATCGCCTCCTCAGTCACGCCCGAGATTCTGCCGTATCTCAAACCGCCTCGCCCGAACCAGGGACGAGCAGGCCTCATCCACGCAGGCCCGCTGCTCCGCGACAAGCGCTCGCGCCCGCTATCCGACTCCCCACGGGGCATCGCCAAACGTATAATTACGTTTCACAGCCTGTTACCGGATGCCCAAACTTCCGTGGAGATCACCGGGAGCCTCGGGTCGGAGGCCCATCTCACCTTGCCACACGTGCTGCGGAACTCGCAGACCGCAGGCGCAGGTCCGCCCGACGAGGCTTCGCAGGACAACATTCACTTAATTTAATATCCAGGGGCATTCGAGCAGTCGCAGGTCGCGTTCACCCCGCGGGAAACATTCATTTGTTTAAAAACAAGAGAAACAACTTCCTGGCCCTGACAGCCGCTTTTATGGGTGAGTTCGATACATTTGTGGGTGAAAAAACGAAGAAAGTGGACGCATCTGCATTTTCCGTTTTTCGCGAAAGCAAAAGCTGCTTAGGCTCCTTTGTTTTCCCACCCCAATAGTATTCGATCATGAGTAAATACACCGCATTCCGCTGCCCGGAAGACCTCCTGGAAATGGCCAAAACCAAGGCCAAGAAAGACCGGAGATCTCTGAGCAACTATATCATTACCCTCATCGAGCGCGATGTCAGCGACATGACGTTGCCCGAAGATGCCGTCCGGCACGCCAACGGCAAGAAGACGGCCCGATAGCCACGTACCACCCCGCTTCCCAACTCAAAGGAAGCAAAGCCTCAGCTCACTTTCGTGGGAAAGAAGGCCGGCCGGACAAGGCTTATAATTTCCGTAATGACGCCGCTTAAAAATCACACAGCCGCCGCACTTCGTCGATCGTAGCCCGATGCGACAAGAGTCCCGCCAGAAACGAATCGGTGGGGTTGATCGTTCGTAACCGGGTAATATTCGCCGGCGTTTCGAGCCGCGAAAAAATCGTGCGCACGATCTTCGTTCTGGGAACGATCTTCTCACCGTAGCCCGATAGATCGCCGGGATTGGATGGGATGTTACTGGACCAAAACCGGACGTAGTCCTTCCCCCCAACGGAATTCACACCGAGGAACACGACCGAATGCCCGTGTTCTTTTTGGCCGATCTCATCGTTCCAGAAAATCTTCATGAAATCCCCGGGCCGCGCATCCGCCATGTCGGCGAAGTTGCGCCCGAGCTTAAGCTCGGCAAAGAGCCGCGCCGTGCCCGGTCCATTGGCATTCCAGCGTCCCCAGATGCCTTGCCCATCGCGCTGGTGGGAAACGAGCAATCCCGACAGCGTCTGCGCATCCATGGCAAAACCGCCCTGGCGGGACAATTGATCGATTGCCTGGACGAAGACGAGGTAGGTGGCGCTCGAGCAAAAACTCGGCTGCGCGACCATGGGATCGATACGCAGGCCGCCATAGCCGACGCTGATCGCCCGCCCCAATCCTTCAAAGGCCGCCTGCGAGGCGGAGTACCGCCCGCCCGAAGGCATATTGCGAATGGCCGCAAGCACCGCGGCATTGGCATCGATCGCACCCGCGGGCTGCACGAAGTCGGGGCTGGGATCGAGCTGGTTCGCCGCCTGTGCCAGACAGGCGGCCGAGAGCGCGCCAGCAGCGGCAAGAAGGCGGAGCGATGAACGGAACATGAGAGCTGCAACTTTACGGGTGAACCCGGGAGTGTCCAGACGCGGAATCAATCTACGCGCTCGACTGCCGCTGTGCGCATCGCGGTATAAAAATCGGTCGCATTCATCCGCGGCGGCAGCCCGGAAACGCCGCCGTCGCCGACCTCGATCAGGATGAGGTGGCCCTCCGCAGTCCGAGCGATATCGGCGCTGAAAAATGGCGCATCGATGCGTCGCGGCAGATCCAGAAAGGCCGAGAAATCGGCGCCCTCTCCTCCCGCGAAATCGTACTGCGACGCCACGAGCAATTTGTGGCCATAGAAAAAGAGCCGATGCTCATCGTAGACCGGCCGTCCAAACGGGCTTTCCTCGATGAAACGCAGCGGCACATACGGGCGCACGACATACCCGCGCTCGAATCGGTTGCCATGAAAGGATTTCAGACGGCGACACATCTTGGTGAAGGATTCAATCGTCGCCCCCTCCGGGACATAACAGGCCTCGGACCACAGCTCTTTGGCCGACTTGACGTGGTCCTTGATGATATAAGGCGGCGGCCCCATTTGCTGGGCTAGCCGCCATGCAGCCTCCGGATCGGGGCGGTCCGTCCAGCGCGCGGGCGGCGTGAGGTCATCAACGCGACTATAATAGTTCGGCAAATAGACGGTTCGCGCGTAGGCGGCGGGCGGCGTGAAGAGTTTGTAGCCGCGGTGGCGCAATTCGCGGGCCAGTCGACGGTATTCGCCATCTTTGAAGATCCAGCCGCGATAAAGCAGGGTTTCGCCGTTTCCAGGAGGCAGAAACTGAAAAGCTCGCTCCAGATCGCGCGCGATGAATTCTTCAAAACC
>FTCV01002504.1_pt1 | contig 16405 bp, 15 predicted proteins | sample 1639691 | NCBI WGS metagenome assembly FTCV01 (sample SAMEA3914864, study PRJEB12502) | metagenome | biome: forest; material: soil | place: USA | collected 2012-03-12 | depth 0.3 m
ACGCCGACACCAAGGTCGATCTTGTCCGCGCGCGGATCGTCGTTGTGGAGCTTGATCAGCGCAAGAAGCGCGTCGGCGGGCTGTTGCTGAAGGTTCGTAAGCATGGCGGGCGGGCCTTACTCCGGGCCGCTCCGACGTGCAACCGGGTTTGACAGGGAATTACCGGATGATGGGTTGAAAGTAGCCAAGCGGTGATGAATTGCCTGCGATCGAGCAATTTTCTTGACGCACCAACGGCGTGCGCCGCCCACTCCCGCAGGGAGCAGTGCGATCGAATGCAAAGGCCCGCGCTGCCAAATCCCGTCATCCCCGCGAAGGCGGGGATCCCGCTTTTCTTGCGCCATGGCGAGAGGCTGCAGAAGAAAGCGGCGCCCCCGCCTGCGCGGGGGCGACGATGTTAAGAATCAGCGAGAAATCGCCACCGTCGGGCTTACGGAAGAAGCCGCGACGGCCTTAGAACGGCAACCAGTTCTGCTTGTGCGAGAACTTCATGTAACCGATGTTCGCGCCCAGTCGCAGACCAGCGCCAGCACGGACGGGGATCAGCACCACATTGCCGCGGCGCATATAGCTGACGGTGAAGCCGCCCACGAGGTAGGCCTGCCCCTCGCCCGCGCCGAAGCGGTGGTAGAGGTCTTCGCTGTCGTAAAGGTTGTAGACGAGCACGAAGGCATTGCCCGCATTGGCGCCCGCGTCGAAGCCCAGCGACGGGCCGGTCCAGTAAACCGGCTGTTCGCCCTCCACCTTATGATAGAGCGTGCCGGAGCCATAGCGCAGGCCCACCGCGATCGCGCCGCCAGCTTCACGGCCGACGATGTAGCCGTTGGGCTCGCCCTGCTTCTTCAGCAAATCCTCGATCAGCCCGGCCAGGCCCTTAGCGCCCTTGCCGAACACACCCTCGGCCGCGCCGATCAGGTCGTCCTGGTGATACGTGTCCGCGCTGCTCGCAGGCGCAGGCGCGGTAGCCGGCGCGGTCGGCGCAGTGCGGCCCTGATCGACCGGCATGCCGTTGCCCTGCGGTTCCACCGGCGTCTGTTCCGGCACTTGCTGAGTTTGCGAATACGTGGTCGACGGCGTGCCGATGTCGGAATCGATTGCCGCGTCGGGATCGACCGTCTTGACTTGCGCCATGGCGGAACCGAGCGGCGCGGCAAGCCCTGCCGCCATCATGGCGACCATTGCGGCTCTTTTCACGGCGACACGCATGCGGCGTCCTTCTGCTGGCGTTTTGACTGGCATTTCCCTCGCTCCCCTGAATTTGCGAACCCGCGCGGCAAGCACCGGGGGGCGGCGCATTGCGGCAGTTCACTAAACAATCCACCCCGCCTGACCCTGCAATGAACGGTCGATAGAGTGAGTCCAAATCACGACAGACCGAATCGGCCCGGAAGCGCGCGGAAACAATCCGCAAGGGCAAACAGTCCACAGGCATTTGGCCAAGCATTTCACGAAATGCGCAAATACGGCAAAAGCCCCCCTTGCCCGACCCCAAAGCCCTCGTTATAGGGCGCCTCCTAGCCGCATCACGGAGACGTGGGTGAGTGGCTGAAACCAGCGGTTTGCTAAACCGTCGTACCCTTAAGGGGGTACCGAGGGTTCGAATCCCTCCGTCTCCGCCATGCGGCATCGGTTTCAGCTTTTCCCATCAAGACAACGACGAGAAACACCCCCTCGGGGGAACACACGCGGATGACCACGCAAGTGTGTTGCCGAATCGTTTCCGATAGTTTCGCCGCAGCAATACTTCGTTACAGTCGTGCATGAAGCAGGACACGCAGCTCCCCCACATTCAGGCCCATCGCAAGTCTTTGGAGACCTGAAAGTGCCCAAGTTCCCCGTTCTCGCTACTATTGCCGCATTGTCGCTGGCGCTGCCCGGCGCGGCCATCGCCAATGAAACTATTGCCCATCTGAAGGGCAATCTGGCCGTCGCCGCCCCCAAGGCGAAGACCACTGCCGCCCCTGGCCGTGCCGCCTGCCACCCCGATCCCAGCAAGGGCCGCGATTGCCGCCATCGCGCCGCGCAGGCCGATGCCAAGGCAGCCGCGCTTGCCCAGAACGCTACCGCTCCGGAAGCCGGCACCCTGGCCGCCAACGAGCGCGCACGGTGAAGGCCCCTCGCGCGGGCATGATCGTCCTTTTCGGCGTGCCCGCGCTATTGCTGGCACGTGAAACCCCTGCGCGCGACATCGTAATGCCGACCGCGCAGGAATTCGCCGCACAGACCCAGGTGATCGACGATCCGTCTCAGCCCCACGTACTCGCCAGCACGCACACGGTCGCCAAGCGCGGCCATGGCTGGGCGGCATCGCGCTCGGTGGAGGTCGGCCCGGCGCATCTGCGCGCCCATGTCGACCGGGAGACCGGTGCGGTTCGCTGGCAGCTCTGGCAGGAAATGACCCATGCCGGACGGTCGCGCGATCTGACTGGCCTTGCCTTCCATGTGGATGGCGAGCCGGGTGAGGCAGCACTCGCCCATGTAGAGCGCCAAGCGGAGCGCTGCCCCGCGCAGGACGCCATGGTCACCGCCTGCACCACCCGTGTGCACTATGCCTTCGACGTACCCGCCGAAACCGTGGCGCGCATGGGCCGCAGCCCTGCGCCGATGCCGCTGGCCTTCAGCGACACGATCGGCCGCACGTTCCACGGCGCAATCCATCCGGACGAAGTCGCCGGGATTACCGCCGTGGTCGAAACCTTGCGGCCTGGTGCCGCACAACTGGCTTATGCCGGGGAAGCGATCCGCTGATCGTTTCCGCAATTTGCCGATTTGCCATTCGCCGCCCCTCCCCCTACATTCAGCCGACGACGAGATCATGACCCAGAGTGTCGCCCCCATTTACCGCCACCTCGACGAAGCACCCATGTCCACCCCCACCATCCTGCTTGTCGAGGACGACGGTCCGCTGCGGACCCTGACCGCCCGCGCCTTGCGCCAGAGCGGCTTCAACGTTTTGACCGCCGCCACCGGCGCGGAAATGTGGGTGACGCTGCGCGAAGGGCCGGTCAGCCTTGTAGTGCTGGACGTCATGCTGCCCGGCACCAGCGGTTTCGACCTGTTCCGCCGCCTGCGCCGCGAAAGCGACGTGCCGGTGATCTTCGTCAGCGCCCGTGGCAGCGAGGAAGACCGCGTGCTGGGCCTTGAACTGGGCGCGGACGACTACCTTGCCAAGCCGTTCAGCACCCGCGAACTAGCGGCACGCGTCAGTGCCGTGCTGCGACGCGGCGGCAACAATTCCGGCCCGGATGCCGCCACTCCCGATGGCGTGGCCGATGGCCGCACCCCCGAATCGATCCATTTCGATGGCTGGAGCCTTTCGATGGCGCGGCGCGAACTGCGCTCGCCCACCGGCGCGATGATCGACCTGACCGGCGCGGAGTTCGACCTGCTGGCCACCTTCCTGGCCTATCCACAGCGCGTGCTGGGCCGTGAACGCCTGATCGAACTGTCCCGCGCGCGGCTGGGCGATAGTTCCGACCGCAGCGTGGACGTGCTCGTCAGCCGCCTGCGCCGCAAGCTTCAGGTCGATGGCGCCGAGCCGCCGATCGTTACCGTGCGCGGCGTCGGCTATATGTTCAAGGCCGAGGTCACGCGCGCCTGATGGAGTTACGCCGATTCCGCCTGTTTCGGCGTTTCGGCCTCATAGAGCGGCTGATCGCGGTACTGCTGCTGGTCATCCTGATCGATTTCATTGCGAACACGGTGCTGTTCGAGCGGGCCAGCTCGTTCGAACTGCGCCGTGACGATGCCGAGCGGATCGCAGAGAACCTCGTGCTGGCGAGCCGCGCAATAGAGCGCGCCTCGCTGGCGGACCGGCCGGGGGTTACCGGCGCGCTGTCCACCCGCCGTTTCGTGCTGGAATGGTCGCCGCCTTCGCAGCGGCGGCGCGGCTCTATCGGTCTTGCCAACTTGCGCGCGCAAGTGGTGGAGATCCAGCCCGAGCTGGCCCACGCCGATCTTGAGCTTCATCTCGAAACCATTCCCGGGCGCGGCAATATCGGTGGTTCGCTACGGCTGCCCGATGGGTCGGTACTCGATTTCCGTACCCATGCCCGCGCCGCCTGGTCGCTGACCGCCGGACGCATGGCCAGTCTGCTGGTGCCGGCGCTGCTGCTGGTTTCGCTCGCCTGGCTGCTGCTGCGCGCCGCGCTCGACCCCTTGCGCTCGCTGGTGCGCGCCACCCGCAATCTTGGCGCGGGGCCGCCCAACCCCTTGCCCGAACATGGGCCGGAGGAAATGCGCGAACTGATCCGCGCGATGAACGAGATGCAGCACCGCATCCACCAGTCCTTGCAGGACCGCACGCACACGATGCTGGCGATTGGGCACGACCTGAAGACCCCGCTCGCCCGCATGCGGCTGCGGCTGGACGATGGCGATGTCGACCCCGAAGTGCGCGAGGGGCTGGACCACGATATCGAGGAGATGCGCCTGCTGCTCGATTCGATCCAGGCCTATGTCGAGACCGGCGGCGCCAACATCCCGGCCGAGCGCATCGACCTTGCCGTGATGGTCGAGACCTTGGTGGACACCGCCGCCGATCGCGGCGCGAATGCGTCCTATTCCGGCCTTTCCTCCTTGGAGATCATGGCCCGCCCGGTCTCGATCCGGCGCGCGCTATCAAACCTGATCGAAAACGCGCTGCATTATGGTGGCAACGTCCGCGTCTCTCTGCAACGGGACGGCGCCGCAGCGGAAATCACCGTGGAGGATGACGGCCCGGGCATTCCCGAGGACCGCATTACCGACGCGCTGCAACCCTTCGTCCGCCTCGACACCGCCCGCGCGCGCGACACCGCCGGCATGGGCCTTGGCCTGCCGATCGTGCGCAAGGCGGTGCGGTTGGAAGGCGGCACGCTGGACTTGCGCAATCGCGCCGAAGGCGGGCTAAGGGCGACGATCCGGCTGCCGTTGGTGGCGGCGTAGGCCGCTTCAAACCCGGTTGCCGGCAGACTTCGTTGTCAGAAATCCGGTGAGTTAGTCCGCTCCCTGTCTCCGTCATCCCAGCGAAAGCTGGGATCGCTCTCGTTCAAACAAGATGCTCGAAAAGGTCGTCCCATAGTGGATTACACCCTTCTACAAGTTCGATCTTCCAATCCCGCTTCCAGGCTTTGAGCGCTTTTTCGCGCGCGATTGCAGCCGTGATCTCTGCATGCGCTTCGACCAGAACCAATCGCGTCAGTCTGTATTTTCGGCAGAATGCTGACCCCGTTCCCGCGCGGTGCTGCATCATTCGGGTCGCAAGATTGCTGGTCACGCCAATATAGAGAACGCCGCGCGGCTTGTTCGTCAGGATGTAGGTCCAGCCGCCCACGCCAACAACGTACATGATGCCGATAGCGATCCCAGCTTTCGCTGGGATGACGACAGGATTTTAACCCGCTCATACTCAACGCGTTCACTGCCCTGCTGCACCGCAGCAACATTTCCTGACAAACGCGCACGACGGCCGAAAACGACGGGCCATACCTTTCAAACAAGCTCCGCGCGTTCCTCAACCCCCTTCGATGCGCGCGGGGCGCCCTGTCTGGAAAGGTAAAGAGAGTGAACGAGCTGATTGGCCGCGTCTTCCATTTCGAGAAGACCATCTTCCCCGCGAGCAGCGAACTGTTCGGCAAGCTGACCTCTCAGGGTCAGGAGCCCAAGGCCCTGATGATCTCCTGCGCCGATTCGCGAATCGTGCCGGAGCAGATCATGCAGGCAGAGCCCGGCGACCTGTTCGTGTGCCGCAACGCCGGCAACATGGTGCCCCCCTATGCCACGCTGAACGGCGGCGTCACCTCCACGGTGGAATACGCCGTTGCAGCCCTCGGCGTGCGCGACATCATCATCAGCGGTCACTCCGGCTGCGGCGCGATGAAGGCGCTGAGCGACCCCACCGGTCTGGAAACGATGCCCAACGTGGCCGCCTGGCTGAAGCACGGCGCCGCTGCCGAGCACATCGTCAGCACCTGCCACGGCCACCTCGAAGGCGAAGAGCGCGTGCGCGCCATCAGCCTTGAGAACATTATCGCCCAGATCGCGCACTTGCGCACGCACCCCGCCGTCGCCGCTGCCATCGCTCGCGGCGAAATGACGCTGCACGGCTGGTTCGTGGACATTCACGCCGGCCAGGTGCTAGGCCTTGACGGCGACACCGGCCAATTCGTGCCGCTGCGCGAAAACAGCCCGCTGCCGGTCGCGCTGGCTGCCAAGACCCGCACCGCCACCGAATTCGCAGAAGCTGCGGAATGAGCACCGCCACCCAGAGCAGAAGTGGGCCTTTCGCCCACTTCGGCCGGGATTTCACCGCGTCCATCGTGGTGTTCCTGGTCGCGATGCCGCTCTGCATGGGCATCGCCATCGCCAGCGGCGTGCCGCCTGAAAAGGGCCTCGTCACCGGCATCATCGGCGGCCTGGTGGTCGGCCTGCTGGCCGGCTCCCCGCTTCAGGTCAGTGGCCCCGCCGCTGGCCTTGCCGTCATCGTCTTCGAATTCGTGCGCGAGCATGGCCTTGAAGCCCTTGGCCCCGTGCTGCTGCTGGCCGGCGTGCTCCAGATCCTGGCCGGCGTGCTGCGTCTGGGCGGCCTGTTCCGTGCGATCAGCCCCGCCGTCGTCCACGGCATGCTGGCCGGTATCGGCGCGCTGATCGTGATCGGCCAGTTCCACATCCTGTTCGACCAGAAGCCGATGTCGAGCGGGCTGGAGAACATCGCGATGATGCCCGCGCGCATCCTCGGCCTCGATCCCACCAACATCGCCTCCACCGAAATGGCGCTGATGCTGGGCCTGCTGACCATCGGCGTGATGATCGGCTGGGAGAAGCTGCGGCCGAAGAACCTGGGCCTCGTCCCCGGCGCGCTGCTGGGCGTGATGGCGGCAACGCTGGTGGCGTGGGGCCTTGGCCTCAACGTCGCGCGCATCGCCGTGCCCGAATCGATCGGCGCCGCCTTCGCGCTGCCGACCAGTGCCGCGTGGTTCGCCCCGCTTGCACAGCCCGCGCTGCTGGTGGCCGCACTTGCCATCGCCTTCATCGCCAGCGCCGAAACGCTGCTTTCCGCCGCCGCGGTGGACCGCATGCATGATGGCGAACGCACCAAGTACGACAAGGAACTACGCGCACAGGGCATCGGCAACCTGCTCTGCGGTGTCTTCGGCGCACTGCCGATGACCGGCGTGATCGTGCGCAGCTCCGCCAACGTGCAGGCCGGCGCCAAGACCCGTCTGTCGGCGATCCTGCACGGCGTCTGGATCCTCGCCTTCATCGCCCTGCTGCCCTGGCTGCTGCGCGAAGTGCCGATGGCGGCACTGGGCGGCGTGCTGGTCGTCACCGGCTGGAAGCTGGTGAACCTCAGCCACGTGCGTCACTTGTTCCACTCCTACGGCACGTTCCCCGCCGTGATCTGGGCGGCCACGTTCATCCTGGTGGTCACGACCGACCTTTTGACCGGCGTGCTGGCGGGCCTTGCCCTGACCCTGGTGGAACTGCTGCCCCATGCCAAGAACCTGCGCCTGAAGGTGCAAGAGCATGACAATGACGAGCACACCCGCCTTGAACTGGGCGGCGGCGCAACGTTCCTGGGTCTCACCCGCCTGAACAACGTGCTGGAGAAGATGCCGCACCACAAGCCGGTCCACCTCGACCTGCATCAGGTGAAGGTGATGGACCACACGACGGCGGAGACCATCCGTGAATGGCTGGGCCGTCGCCAACAAAACGGCCAGGCCGATACCGTAACCGGGCCAGAGGCGATCTTGCGCCCGCTACCGATCGCAGCCTGATCGCGCGATCCTACCAGACAGACAGGTGGAGAACCTCACTCTCCACCAATCCTTACCGGGCGGCCTTTCCCATTCGGGCCGCCCGGTCTTTCTTTTTCCGGCTCCCTCCATTTTGATTCCGCCGATCGCCTGCGCGGCGGCCTGCGCGGAGGACAGCAACACTTTGTCATGGAGTGGAAAGCCGTCGGACAAGGCCAGTCGGTAAGCAGCAATTTCCGGCACGAAACAGGCCCGCCACGCATGCGGGGCCCGGCTGCCGGACGCAGGAAGGAACGCGACCAAATCGAAACATGAGGGCGTTCCGATTATGAATTACCGTCTTGCCACCGGCCTGCTGGGCCTGCTGGGCGCCGCTTGCGCCACCCCCGCTTTCGCGCAGGAAGAAGCGCCCAAGGCGATCACCGTCTCAGGCAGCGCCGGGCTCGTCAGCGACTATCGCTTTCGCGGCGTCTCACAGACCGACAAGGAAATGGCCGTACAGGGCGGCATCACCGTCACGCACGAAAGCGGCTTTTACGTCGGCACCTGGGGTTCGAACCTTGCCGGATGGGGCACCTTCGGCGGCTCCAACATGGAACTGGACCTTGTCGGCGGCTACTCCACCGAAGTGATGAGCGGCGTGAAGGTGGACGTGGGCCTTACCTGGTACATGTATCCGGGCGGCGCGGACAAGACGGACTTCGCCGAACCCTATGTGAAGCTTTCCGGCGATCTTGGCCCGGCCAGCGTGCTGGTGGGCGTGGCCTATGCGCCCAAGCAGGAAGCGCTGGGCAAAGTCTACGCCAGCGGGGCCGACTATGCGGACGGCATCGGCCGCCCCGGCGCCAAGTCGGACAACTTCTACATGTGGGCGGACGCCAATGCCGGCATTCCCAACACGCCCGTTTCGGTGAAGGCGCACTTCGGCTATTCGAACGGCAATTCCGGCCTTGGCCCCAACGGCACCAGCGTCGCCCCCACCGGCGAATATCTGGACTGGCTGATCGGCGCGGACCTGGCACTGGGCCCGGTGACGCTGGGCGTCGCCTACGTCGATACCGATATCTCGAAATCGGAAAGCGCCTATTTGCAGCCCAATTTCTCCTCGACCAAGAACGGCAAGTCGATCGCCGGATCGACCGTAGTGTTCTCGGCCACGGCGGCGTTCTGAAGTTCAGCTTCCGGCGAGCGATCGGGGCCTTCCGCCCCGACGCTTTGCGCCAGCCATGCCGAGAAATCGGCATGGCACCTTTCCGCACTGAAATGGTCGGCCGCCGCCCGCCGCGCGGCCGACGCCAGTACTAGCCTTTTTGATGGATCGTTATCGAGCGCGATGACGGCAAGGGCGAACTCCTCCGGCGTGGCTGCCACGCGGACCGCATCTGAACAGATCGCCTCAACCCCTTGCACGGTCACTGGCGTAGCGACAATCGCCTTGCCCCGCGCCATCGCCTCCACCAACTTGATTTTCAGCCCCGAACCGAACGTCAACGGCGACACCACAACTGAAGCATTGGCGTAGAGCGGGCCAAGATCGTCTACCAACCCCAATAAGCGCACGCCTTCCGGAACGCGGCTTACAAAGCCATGCGCCACTGTTCCGGCCACATCCAGCACCGCATCAGGCAGCGCGCGTCTGACCTGGGGCCAGACATTTTCGCAAAACCATTCCAGGCCAACTACATTGGGCGCTGTATTGCTGCCCACGAACAACAAATGGCCGCTTTCCCCCCCAGCCGCCGCTGTCGGATATGGCTGCACCGCAAGCGGAGCTAGAATTGTGTCGACGCTGGGCACATTATGCCGAAGGAAGTCGGCCTCGGTCGCTTGAATCGCCAGAACAGCGTCTGCCCGCGCCAACAACGTGACTTCAGCTTCACGATCAATCGCTACCACAGAATCCGCCTGACCACCGGTTCGGGTGTGAAACAGATCATGCATGACAATGGCCGTCGGTACGCCCGGCACGTCGGCAAAACCTTCCGAACAGAACATGTAGTCAGCTATGGCGATGTGCGGGCCGCCACCATTGTCCAACCGTGCAGCCGCTTGGCGCAACCAGCGATGGTCGGACTCGCTCCACGGCTGCGCTATGGCATAGGGCATGGGCTGATCGGTCACCCAAGCACCGTTCAATCCCATTTTGCGCGCCAGCCGCCGAGTAAGAGCCTGCGCGATGGCGAGATATATCCCCGGCCGCGGCACCACGAAATGTCGGCCCACGCGTACAAGCCCCCGGATGCAATGACTTTCAAACACTTCCATTTCGGGCCGCATGGATAATAGCGGCCAGCGTCCGGCCACGCCCGGCGAGGGCTGCAGCAGATGTGGCGTCATTCCCACCCGGCGCACTGCTTTGGCAAGGTCCAGTAGATAGGTCGAACTTCCATTGGTCGCTCCGACCAGGCGCTGACGGCTGATGAAAAGGACGTGCCGGTTCGTCATGGGATTGTTTGGAACTCCGGATCGGCCGCGAATGAGCCATCGCGTGGCAATGTGCCCAAGATTGTGGGCATTGCGCTGCACAATGCCTCGAATCCGGAGGTTATGTGGATTGCCCTGCCGGGGCTCTGAACCCGCACGAATCCCGCGCTGCCCTGGGCCTTGCGGCATCGAGGTTGAGCGGTGCCACCTGATCCGCAACACAGCCTAGGCGTAAACGTCCCGGGATGTCCCGCACCATAACGGATGCAGTCGCCTGCCAGTGCGGCCATCCGCCTCCTATCATCGCGGCTCCAGAGCGATCGAGGCCGTCGACAATGCAGAATCCCGCCTTCACGGCGCCCTATTCCATGACGGAAATCGAGCGGAACGCGGCCGAGCCAATTCCGGTTACCTACATCGTCCATGACCTTGAAGACGCAGCCATTCGGCGTCGCATCGGTCTACTGCGCTCGGCCGGCGCTGTGATTAGCCTGATAGGCTTTCACCGAACAGACAGCACCCCGCTTGAGGTGGAAGGCTTGGTGCCGCAATCGCTGGGCCGCACCCGCGATGGGGCGCTACTGGCACGCGCAGGCATCGTTCTGCGGCAATGGGTAGCGCCTGCCCGATTACGACATGCAACGGCAAATGCCCGCGTGATCGTGGCCCGAAATCTGGAAACGGTGGTCCTCGCTGCGCGAGTGAAGCGGCCCGGCCAACGACTGGTCTACGAATGCCTCGACATTCACCGCCTGCTGCTGGGGCGGGGACTGCCCTCCTTCCTGCTGCGTGTGATCGAGTCAAAGGCGATGCGTCACGTCGATCTGGTCATCGTCAGCGCACCGGCCTTTCGCGATCGCTACTTCCGCGAGAGGCGCGGGTGGTGTGGTCCGATCGAACTGGTTGAAAATCGCGTGCCCGCGACGGCTCCGCCTCCTGAGGTCCAAAATGCGCCGGCAGGCCTGCCATGGCGGATAGGCTGGTTCGGCATGCTCCGCTGCCGCCGGTCGCTGGACATTCTACGCGCCTTGGTCGCTGCACATTCCGGACAGGTGGAAGTACTGATTGCGGGCCGCCCTTCACCCAACATATTTCCCGATTTCGCCTCGGAAATTGCCGATACGCCTGGGATTACGTTTATCGGCAGCTATCGCGCAGAGGATCTTCCCAGGCTTTACGGGCAAGTCCACTTCGCATGGTCTATCGATTATTTTGAGGAAGGGCTGAATTCGGCCTGGCTGCTGCCGAATAGGCTTTACGAAAGCCTTGCCTATGGTGCCGTCCCAATCGCCCTGGCCCATGTGGCCACCGGTGAGTGGTTGGCACGCCATGACATCGGGCTCCTCATGAACGTACCGGAACGGGAACTGCCCGATCTGTTTGCTGCACTCTCGCCCCAGATCTTCGCCCAGCTACACCGCGCCGCCGCGCATATTCCGGCCGACGCAGCGATCATGGATGCCGCGCAATCCAGCGCTATCGGCAAAACCGTGTTGGGGGTGGCATGATGGGCGTACTGATCGTCATCCCCTGCCTTAACGAAGAGCAACACTTGCCCCAGCTTCTCGATATGTTGTTGAGGGAAAATACCGGGGCCAGCGTAATTGTCGCCGATGGCGGCAGCACCGATGCGAGCCGGGCGATTGTCTCCCGTCTTTCCGCGATCCATTCGAACCTGACCCTGCTCGACAATCCAGCCCGCCTACAGAGCGCCGGCATCAACCTTGCGGTTAGACGCTATTCCGCCGGGCATGAATGGCTGGTACGGATCGATGCCCATTGTGATTATCCACCCGACTACGTCAGCGGCCTGCTGAAAGCGGCGCGTCAACATCAGGCCTCCTCAGTCGTGGTGCCAATGGTCACTCATGCAAACGGGTGTTTCCAGAAAGCAGCTGCAACCGCGCAAAATTCCTTTTTGGGTAATGGCGGTTCCGCCCATCGCCGGATCGTTGAAGGTCAGTTCGTCGATCACGGCCATCACGCGCTGATCGATCTTGCACTGTTCCGTGAGATCGGCGGATACGACGAAAGCTTTTCACATAACGAAGATGCTGAGTTCGATTTGCGCCTTGGCGCTGCTGGCGGACGCATCTGGCTGGAACCTTCACTAGCCCTGGGGTATTGGCCGCGTTCCGCGCCCGGCGCTCTTTTCCGCCAATACCAAGGCTATGGCCGTGGTCGTGCGATGACGCTGACGCGCCACGATGTTGCAATCAAGCCGCGCCAGGCTGCCCCAGTGATGGTAGCTCCTCTCGTCCTGCTTGGGCTTGTCGGCTTCTGCATTGCACCGATCCAACCGCTAACCGCAATCCTGATCCTGCCCACGATAACCTGGAGCCTCCTGTGCCTCGGCTTCGGGTTCTCGCTAGGCATAAAGCAACGTTGCCTCTGCGCGGCCGTGGCCGGGCCAGCGGCCATGGTCATGCACTTTGCTTGGTCGTTCGGATTCATCAGCCAGAAACTGTTCGGTCCGCGCCCAGGCCGTCCACCCCGCGCGATCGAGGTTCCGGCCTAAAAAGGCAAAGTCTTCCAAATTCGTGAAAAATGGAGCAGCGATCCGAAGCGCTCGATGACTGCTAAGGCTGTGGTGGTAGCGGCATGGCCGCGCCCAGCGCCGCCTCTGCGCCAGAATCTCGTACTGCACGCTCCTTACGCAAATCACCGTTGGTGAAGGAATCGAGGCCGGCAAGAATTGGTGTGATCAACGGAATGTCGCCTTGATCGCGCACACGCTCGAAATGAGCGTCGGCATCGTAAGGCGCGATTTCAGCCACAAGCTTGGGACCTTCCAGCAATCCAGCTGCTGCCAAAAGATTGGCGCGCGCAATCAATTCGTCCGCTTGGGTAACATTATAACTGTTCCGCAATGTCAGCAGATCTCGAGCGAGGTCTAGAACATCCAGCGTATTGAGATCGCCCGTCTTCTGCTGAATGAGCGCACCTTGATACGCTGCTTCTGCCGCAGTGATTGCCAGCCGGTATTTGACCAATGCCGAGCGCAGCGATGCCAATTGATCCCATGATGAACCCACCGCCTCGCGCGTGTCGCGATAGGCGGAATCGAGTAAGCGCCAATCCGCCTGATTCGCCTCCTGCGCTATTCGGGTTCGCGCGTGGCGTAGCCCACTATCGAACAGCGTTTGACGTACCACCACCTGGCCTACGAATTCGGTATAGCGCAGCGCATCATTGTAGGGGGACTGCGACGCATAAGCTAAACTGCCCTGTAACGCGACGCTGGGCCCGTATTCCGCTTTTTCTTCGGTGACCTGTGCGCGCGAAATTCGTTCCTTCGCCCGTGCGGCACCCACGACGCCGCTATTAACCTCCGCATAGGCGTAGGCGTCCTCCAGCGAAGCGAAGCGAACGTTCAGCAGGTCGGGTTCTACAAGCTCCCCTGGCGGCGCCCCGACATATTGCAGGAACTGCTTTTGCGACAGGCCTAGTTGCCCTTGCGCCTGAAGCAGTTGAGCATGCCCCAATTCGAGTCGGGTGCGGGTCTGATCCAGCTCGGTCAGAGTAAGATCGCGCACACCGAAGCGAGTGCGGTTCTCTTCCATCTGCTGTTCCAGTGTTTGCAGGTTCTCGCGTGCGATCGTCACCGACTGAGCATCGCGACGCACCGCCACATAAGCGGATACCACATTGCCCAACACTTGCGCCTCGGTAAGCCGCAACGCTTCGCGCCGATATTGAGAGGTGGCGAGTGCCGCTTCCTGGCCTGCCGCCAGGCGCCCCGAACTCCAGATCGGTTGTGACAGCACCAGATTGGCGCCATTTGCCCAGCCTTGCGCACCGACGAATGGGCCCGAAGCCGTCTCTTCGCGAATCCGAGTGAAAGCATAATTGGCCGTGGCCGAGAGTGTTGGTCCGAAGGCAGAGCGCGCCTCCGCAAAACCATAATCGGCAGAACGCGCTTGGGCCCGCGCAGCCAGTAGTTGCGGATTGGTGGCATAGGCCAGTGCGACCGCCGCCCCCAGCGTTACGACTTGAGCAGGCATTGCCTGCTGCAAACCGGCTGCCCCGCCCTGATCGGGGCGATAGAGCGGTGGCGGGTAAATGCCACTCGCTTGCAACGGCGGAACCGGCATTGCGATCGCGCCCATCGGCGTGGGCGGGACGGATGGCCGCGCCGCGGATTCTTCCATCGCTTCGGTTATCGCATCGGGGCGTGTGGATTTCAGGGACGATGCTTTGGGCAGCACTTCGCCGGCTTGCGCGTCCAGCGCCGCCGCCGCAAGGCAACTCGCCAACCCTGCCGTGTAGACCAGCAAGATCGGCCTCATGGCCATGATCGTCACGCTGCTTCCCCCCTGGAAAGTCCTGTGCCCGGGCACGAGTTCGCGACATGACAGCGCCGGAAGGAGATCCAGCACGCGTATCATCCGCATATAAACTCGATGTCAGAAAAATAACGAAACCGGACCGCCACTAGCCGTCCTTGGCCCAAATGCATCAAGCATTGCTGATTTGTCGGCAAGAGAGTTTAGCTTCAAAATCGACCAATCAATTTGTCGATTCATAACTTATACTTGGCGCCGGCATCTCCGATTTGCGATTGCCGTCCATACCCATTATCCAGCGCCCATCACCTTTACGTACGTCGGCGTTTCGTGTTGAGGTTTCAGCTTGGCGACCGAACCCTGTGCCTGATATCTCGCCAGTCCGCCCAACTCCCCCTACGATCGCGCCCGACTGATCCAGAACGGGGCGGGCATTATTATCCACGGCAACTATCTGCGACGGCACATCCCCGCCGCCAGCAAGCCCTGCTGCCATACCGAAAGCAACTTGCGGCTCGGACTGCTGATAGTGCGAGTTGAACGCAGAAGGACTGCCATAGCCATCAGGCATCCTGTAGAAAGCATGCTGACCGATAACCGCAGTCTTGACCATAATACCCGACCAATAGGGCACGACATAATCGGCGTGATAGTGTGTCGACAATCCAGCATCGGCAGAGACATAGCCCGCTAGCGCTTGCTGCGCGATGGTGCGCACCCGCGCCCAGACAATCGGAACCGGAGCTCTTGCAAGCGAGCCATCACAGGCGAAAGTGAACTGACAGCCTGTGGGACGCTCCGCTCCTTGGAAAACTACACCGCAGACCGTATGCGGATAGAGGCGGTGGCGCAGACGATTCAGCACGACTTGTGCGACCGCGCGTTGCCCGTCGATCGGTTCGTAGGCAGCCTCGTAATAGATCGCTGCGGTCAGGCAAGCGAGCGCGCGAGCGTAACCGGGCGCGTCATCTCCCAATACAAAGGCGCGGGCAGATGGATTGGGGAGCGAGGACACCGGCCGACCCGCATTTGCCGCCTGCGCCTGCACCTGAGTCAGCGCCTCGATCTGAGCAGGGTCGGCCAAGACGAGGCGCGCGGGGTCCAATTGTCGCTGGGATTGCGGGGCGCCGCCAACCCGCTTGTTTCCAGCCGGCACTTCCTGCGGAGTGAGCCCACCCGTCATCGCAATCGTAACCAGCACGAGGACAAGGGCAAGCAACAGGACGGATGCCACCAAGACCGGCCGCGGCGACTGACGCCCTTCCTTGTTCGGAGGCCCTGCTGGACCTTCGGCGATCAATGGCCCTGGTTGGTACATGGCCAAGCCTCCTTGAGCGCAACAACGGCCACTGACGACGCCAACCCATCACGATATTCGGGATGAGCGGTAACGTAGGCAAGGAAGGCGTTGCTGAGATCGCGCTGCTTGACGGTGTTCGGCGCGCAGAATTCGCGCTGGTCCAGCCACTGTTCGTAAGCGCGCATGGAATCATGCACGCCGGCCAAAAACGCTAGACAGTAAGTGATCGAAAATGCAGTCCCCTCGCCACACTGTTGCGCCAATTGGCCCGCCGTTAGGAATCCGATGGACGCGACGTCCTGCCTACTTACCTTGGGCGACGTCGCTCCGGCCGTTACGGCATTCGCAGTGACCGCCGGAGCGGCGTACGCCTGCGGCAACAAATGACCTTGCACGGCATTGCCAAGAAACAGGCCCAAGATTACGACAATTGAGGCAAGAATTCGGGTCACGCGCAAGTTTCGGCGGATTGGCACAGACGTGCCTGCAACACTTCACGTTTGCATGCCCGATAATCCCGCATAATCAAGCGCTCCATTCCCGTTGAAATGATCCGCGTGAGCCGTTCGACGGGAATTCTTGTCACGCGCCGCTCGCATGTATCTGCACCTAAACGCCCCACGGCAACCATATTACTCATTCAAATCAGCGCATTC
>FTCV01001195.1_pt1 | contig 16262 bp, 13 predicted proteins | sample 1639691 | NCBI WGS metagenome assembly FTCV01 (sample SAMEA3914864, study PRJEB12502) | metagenome | biome: forest; material: soil | place: USA | collected 2012-03-12 | depth 0.3 m
GCCGTTTCGGCGTCGCGGAGGTATAGAGCCAGCGCACCGTGCCGTCGGGCGCGGCGCGCAGTACGCGGCCGCGTTCGGTTTCCTCGATCATGAAGTCGCCGCCGGGCAGCGGCGTGGCCCGGCCCTGGGCGCGGGTATTGATGTCGAGCGCCTTCATCACCTTGTCCATCGGGAAGGTGACCTGGTCGGTGGCGAAGTCGTAGACGGCGACCCGGTTGGTCCCGTCGACCTCGCCCTCGGGGTAAGCGACGCGCCAATTGTTGTTGAAGACCGAGATCCGGTGATCGTCGATGACGCTGACATCGTGCTGCATGGCCCAGGGGCCCGTCTTGTGCCACAGCACCTGGCCGGTCGATGGGCGGTACAGCAAAAGCGTCGACAGGTTGCGCAGGCTGAGCAGCAGGTCGCCCTTGTGCCAGTACGGCCCGGAGGTCAGGATCGGCTGGACGTCGTTGAGGTGGAAGGGATCGTCGCTATAGGGGTGGCTGCGCCACAGCCCGCCCAGGCCGTTTGTGTCCAGGACATCGGCGATGCGCGCGACGAACAGCTGCTTGCCGTCGGGGCTGACCTGCATGAAGCCTTCGTCGTTGAACTGGGGCCCGACATCGGGGATCTGGGCGTGCGGAAAGCGGAACGAGGCCCAGATATTGCCGTCGGCGTCGCGTTCGACCGAGTGGTGGAAGATGCCGTCGATCATCCAGTCGAGCTTGCCGCAGGCATTGAAACGCGAAAGCGGCGAGCTGTCATGGGTGATCAGGCCGCCGTCGGGCATCAATAGCGGATGCATCATCAGGTTCAGCGTGACATTACGGTCGCGCTTGAGGTCGATCAGGGCCGAGGTGAAGGTCGAGCGCCGGTTTACCGCATCGATATCCGGAGCGTATTGGTGCAGGACGGCGCCGTCGCTGAGCCGGATCAGGCGCACGACCGGACGTTTCAAGCCTTCGTCGAAGGCGGTCAGCAGGATCGCGCCGGGATCGGAAAACGCCGGATTGCGCACCAGGCCTTGCGGAACCCTGGGCAGGCCGCCGCCGGCAAAGGGGCGCGGGACCGTCTTGACGCGATGAAACGAGCGGCCGATCAGGTCGGGCAGGCCAGCGACGCCCAGGACGGCGGCGCGCCATTGCGGTTGGCTGGGTGGGTTGAGAACGCTGGCGCCGAAGCCGATGGTCGCGATGATCGCCAGCCAGCCCACCAGGACCAGCAACCAGAGCGGCACCGGGCGGAACATCACGCGTTCCACGAGGCTGGGTGGTTCGGGGCTCTTTAGAGACAGCTCGTCTGTGGAACGCTTCAATAGAAGTTCCCTGGCGTTAAAATCCTTGTCGCTGTATCTCCCCGTCCCAGTTAAACAACAGATGTCGCCGGGGTGTCAACTGATGTTGGTGTTTCATGTCCGTGGCGGCATTGGGTGTTTCGCGGCGAAATGCTGTATGTCAAGATTGAAACAATTGTAGGGTGTCCGTTTTGACATGACAGCGGGCCGCCTGGATTTGTCGCACATGACCTTGCGGACTCACACTTTGGTGAGCGGCCCGGGCCCGTCCGGCCTGGCGGCAAGTCAAGCGTCGTATCCGTCGCCTCATGTTTAAGTGTCGTGTCCGGCCTCGCTTTTAACGACGCCTGGCGCCAACCTATGCTTGCGCGACTCGGATACCGTCGCTATGCCAAAGGCTTTCGGCGGTAACCCAGAACCAGGGCAGGGCGACGGACATGCAGGGATCTCTCAACTGGGTTTTGAGCTGGCTGCCGCGGTTTCCGCCCTTGCTGAAGGTGGCCAACTGGATCGCCGTCTGCTTTTACGCCTCGCGCACCCCGCCCAGGCCGCACGCCTTTACGCTGTGGAGCGCCAGTGACGCCCAGGCGCCGGCGCCGCGCAAGTTCGTCGCCACCCAGTGGACCGGCAGCCTTCGGCCCAAGCCGGCCTGGGTCAGCAACTACACATCGTGGCCCGGCCTGTTCGACCGCGGTTTTACCGGGCGCCACTTGCCGCCGCGCGACGTCGACGACAAGCGGCCGGTGCCGCCGGCCGAGGCGATTGCCGACCTGTTCGCACGCAAGGGCGAGATGCGCGACAGCGTGCGCTCCAGCGCCCTGTTCTGCTTCTTTGCGCAATGGTTTACCGACAGCTTTTTGCGCACCCACCCGACCGATCCGCGGCGCACCACGTCCAATCACGAGATCGACCTGTGCCAGATCTACGGCCTGGACGAACCCAGCACGCGGGTGCTGCGCAGCGGCCAGGACGGCCTGTTGAAGGCCCGGGTGGTCGACGGTTTCGAATTCCCCGTCTTCCTGTACAAGGACGGCCAGCTCGACCCGCAGTTTTTCGATCCGAAGGACGAGATCGGCCTGACCTATCTGCGCGCCGGCCGGGCGCGCCAATGGGAGGAGGCGATCGACAAGACCTTTCCGGGGGCGACGACCGATCCTGAGCGGCGCGACTGGTTCTATGCCTCGGGCCTGGACCGCGGCGGCTCGACGGTCGTCTATTCGGCGTTCAACACCCTCTTTTTGCGCGAACACAATCGCATCGCCCGGGCGCTGGGCAAGGTCTATGACTGGGACGACGACCGCCTGTTCGAGACGGCGCGGCTGATCAATATCCGCCAGGTGCTGAATGTCGTTGTCGGCGACTATATCACCCATATTGCCGGCGTCTTTCCGTTCGGGCTGGACCGGACCTTTGCCGAGGGCGAGCGGTGGTACCGGGTCAATCGCATCTCGATCGAATTCGACCTGCTGTACCGCTGGCATTCCCTGGTGCCCGACTTTTTCCGGCTGGCGGGGCAGGAGCGGCCGCATACGGACTATCGCTTCAACAATCACCTGTTCGAAAGCCTGGGCCTGGAGCAGGTGATTTCGGACGCGTCGCGCCAGGTCGCCGGCCGTATCGGCCTCGGCAATACGCCGCACTTTTTGCACCATGCCGAATTGCGCGGGCTGCACTGGGCGCGCGATTTCCGCGTCGAAGGCTTCAATGCCTATCGCAAGCGGTTCGATCTGCCGGCCTATACCAGCATGCTCGACCTGACCGGTGACGAAGCGGTGGCGCAAAAGCTCAATGAGCTCTATGACGGCCAGGTCGACGCGGTTGAATTGACCGTCGGCCTGTTCGCCGAAAAGCGCGATGAGGGCAACCTGATGGCCGAGACGCTGCTGCGCATGGTGGCCTATGACGCCTTTACCCATATCCTGACCAATCCGGTCCTGGCGTCCGAGGTCCATAATGTGGCGACCTTCTCGGCGGTCGGCTGGAAGATCATCAACGAAAATGCCGGGCTGGCGGAGATCATCAAGCGCAATGCCGATCCGTCGAAGGATCTGCTGGTCAGTCTGAGCGTGGTGCGGCCGGGGGCTTAGGGGGCTTGGCGATCCTCAAGGAACAAGACCGGCAATTTGCTCGCGACAATCAGGATATTTCTTCAATTAAGTCAGTGCATTGCCGTTGAAAAAGGGATCGGCGTCAACATCGGCAAAAAGTGTGTAAATCGCACGAAAATATGATATAAATACATAGAGTTATAGATTCTAAAGATCGGCATTGCCAACTCTATGAGTTCGATCGAAACGCCCAGCCGCATCGAGCCATGTCTGCTCGATGAAACCAACGCCGAAATCCTTGATCTCGTCGCAGACTTGTCGCGCGCCGCCGGTGCGCTTGGCAATCGCCTTCATCCGCGCTCCGCCGCCAACCTGGCCGACCTCGTGCGTGTGATGAACTGCTACTACTCCAATCTGATCGAAGGGCATAATACGACGCCCCGGGAAATCGAGCGTGCCCTCGATAACCAGTTCGATGAGGCAGAGGACAGGCGCAACCTTCAAATCGAGGCGCGCGCCCATATCCGCCTGCAACGCGAGATCGACGGCATGTTTGCGGCGGGCGGATTGCCCGATCCGGCCTCAGTCGAATTCATTCGCCGGCTGCATCGTTCTTTCTATGAGGACGCCACCGACCCGATGCTTGTGATCAGGGCCGGTGACCGCGACCTCCGGATGGAGCCCGGTATATTCCGGTCAGGGCCCGGGGAAGATGTATCCGTAGGGCGGCACGTTCCCCCGGCCTCCGAGCGCGTCGACGCCTTCATGGCCTATTTCGCCGACCGCTATCGTTCGGATCGCCTCGGTGCCGGGCAGCGGATCATCGCCATTGCGGCGGCCCACCATCGCCTGAATTACATTCACCCGTTCCTGGACGGCAATGGCCGTGTCAGCCGCCTTGTCAGCCATGCCATGGCACTGAACGCCGGGATTGGGGCGCATGGGCTCTGGTCGATCTCTCGCGGGCTGGCGCGCGGTCTCGAAAGCCGCACCGACTACAAGCGCATGATGGACCACGCCGATATGCCGCGTCAGGGAGACAGGGATGGGCGCGGCAATCTCTCGCGCCGTGCACTCATGGAATTCACGAGTTGGTTTCTGCGGGTATGCCTCGACCAGGTGAGGTTCATGGAGGGGCTATTCGGCCTTGAAACCCTGATGGGGCGCCTGAGGCTTTACGTCGAACGTCGCGGTTTAAAGAAAGAGGCCTTGGCCTTGTTGGAGCAGGTGTTGCTACGTGGGGAACTCCCGCGCGGGGATGCCGAACGCGTGACGGGCATGAAGGAGAGGTCCGCGCGCGATCTCCTGGCCTCGCTGGTAGACGATGGCATTATCGCCTCTGATACACCCAAGGGGCCGGTCTCGCTGCGTTTCCCACTCCATGCCGTGGAAATCCTCTTCCCGAGCCTGTTCCCGCAGACGTGATTGCCTGTTTCTCCTCCCCATTTGTCCCAAATGGGGAGGCCAGTCTCTTGGTTAGCCGTGCCGTCCGACCGCGACCTATGAAAGGCGTCGAGGGCGGCAGGCATAAGTTGTGGATTGCATAATTTTCTGACACGCATTCGCCGTAAATCCGGGCATGTGATGGCCGGTGGGACGGGTGTTCACATGCCGACGGACCGGTTATCGGGTCCGTTCCGCAAAGAGAGGATTTTTTATGCGCGCTGCACGATTTGTCGCTATCGGCCTTGCCGCCCTGCTTTCCGTTTCGGGTGTTTCCGCCCGGGCCGCCGACGTCGACGGGAGCGATCATCCGCTGTTGCCCAGGTTCGGCCAGGCTGAAATCGAAAATTACCGCGGATCGTCCTTGCGGCAGATTCTTCTTCCGACCGCCCCCGTCGCCAATGACGAACGGGCGAAAGGCCTGCTGATCGAAGGCGACGTCACCGATATCGACTACAAGATCACCCCTTCGGTCAGCAGCCTGTCGGTGATGCGGCACTATCAGGATCTGCTGAGCCAAAAGGGATTTACGGTCCTGCTGGATTGCGCGGGCGATCATTGCGGCGGCGAGATGTCGTCCCTGATCTGCAATTCCGGAAAGACGGCGCCGACCGGATTCCATTGCGTTTTCAACGATACCGTCGAGGTGATCGTGGCGCGCAACAAGGACACGTTCGTGATTGTCCACGTCGCCGGCGACCGCGAAAGCACGGCCGTCTACGAAGGCGTGGTCGAGCACGGGAAAATCGTCGGGTCGTAATCGCGAGGTGGGTGCTTAACCTGTCCCGACAATCGTATTCACACATTTCGCAAAAAAAAAGCCTCTCCTCCCCTGCGCAGCGGGGGAGGTGGCGCGGGAGCGAGTGTGGAGCACGAAGCCCCGTGACGGAGGGGGCCGGCACCGGTGCCAAGATCCGCAAAGATGACAGGATAAGTTCGTCCGCGCTCCCGAGGCCCCCACCGTCATCCGAGGCGTAAACACCTCGTCTGCCACTGCCAACGGGGCTCCCCGATCCCCCGCTGCGCGGAGGAGGAGAGGCAATTATGTGATTTCAAAGGCTTAAGGCCTAACGGAGATATGGACCCGTAGGCCCGCCGAGAAGATCGCCGCCGCGCACCCACGCCGCCCGAATTTTTCGCTTGCCATTTAATCCGCGCATGGATAATCTGTGCGCAGATCAAATCATTGATCGCAACCCAACGGAGCCAAGTCATGTGGAGCAATGAATATACCGCCGTTTCCGCCCTCCCGGCCGCGGCCATCTGGAATGCGCTCAAGGCCTTGCACGAGGGGCGCCTCAGCTATGAAGGCGCCGATACATTCGTGCTGCACGGACCGTTCGCCAAGGGGACCCAGGTCTCGGTAACCCCGGTCGGCCAGGACACGTTCGAATCGACGATCGTCGACCTTGTCGAAAACGTCACCTATGCCGACGAGACGTCGTTCGGGGATGTGACCCTGCTGTTTCGCCATACGCTGCAGCCCGTCGACGGCGGCACGCGGGTGACGCACCGTCTTGAGATTTCCGGACCGTCGGCCGCCGAGGTCGGACCTGAACTGGGGCCGCAGATCAGCGGCGATTTCGACACCTCGATGGCCAGCCTGTTCGAGCAGGCCCGTTTGCTGGCCCAGCCCGAGGCGCTTGCCGCCCATGGGTGATCGGCAGAATCTGAATACGCGCTTTGCGGCCGGCCCCTCGGAAAGCCCGGGCCTGCTGTTATGGCGGACCACCATGCGCTGGCAACGCGTCATGACGGCGACCCTGGCCCCCCTGGACCTGACCCACGTCCAGTTCGTGCTGCTGGCCTCGGCGATGTGGCTGGGCCGTAATGGCGAGCCGCCCAACCAGGTGCAACTGGCCGCCCAGGCCGGCACCGACGTCAAGATGACCTCGGACGTGATTGCCCGCCTCGAAGCCAAGGGATTGATCACACGCGAGGCCGATCCCCGGGATTCCCGGGCAAAGGTCATCCGCGTCACGGCGACCGGGGCGGACGCCGCGCAGCGCGCGATCGTCGCCGTCGAGGCCGCCGACGGGGCCTTTTTCGGAGCGGTGGACGAGGCGCAACTGGTTGGCCTTTTGCGACCTTTGGCCGGGGATATTGCATAGGGGAAAGGGGGAGGGGGCTGGTGACGGGAAGCCTATCCGCTCGTCACCTGTGTCGGGATTGCGCTCCAGGCGATCCAGGCTCAAAAGATGTCGTGTCATTTGTTTTGGGGGGAGCCAGATGCGGACGCCGGATTTTGAAATCGACGGTTGGTGCCTGGAGGACGGGGAAGAGCGCCACAGGGCCGCACCCGAGACGTTTCATATCCCGGACGAGGAGCTTCGCAGCGGCCTTGAGCCCGGCGAATTTGCCCAGCTGATTTTTCGGATTGCGCTGGATAACGACAAAGAGCCTGAATCCGTCGAGCGCATGTGGGTGATCGTCCGCGAGCGGACGGCGACGGGCTATATGGGCGTGCTGGATAATCAGCCGGCGACCGTTGTCGAAAACGACACGTTCTGGGTGGGCACGGAATTGCCTTTCGAGCCGAGGCACATCATTTCAGCACGGCCGGCGAACGCGGCGAGTGACGAAATTGCACGGATGCCCGCGCCGATACCTTGGGTGCGGGAAGGTTCGTAATTGGGGATTTCGTGACCTGTCCTCGAAATCCATTCATGTCTGCTCATTTCCGCACGTATTTAATTTATATGCATAAAAGGCGGCGAAATGGTATAAACCGGCGCTCTCAGGGATCCGAAGACATGGCGATTTTGGTGGATATTGCTGATAGGTTATACGATTATTCGGATGAAGAAACTGCCCAAAGAGCAGTTGCTGAATTTCAGAATGATACTGGTCTGACTGATGAAGCGATCATCGCGCTTTGGGCGGATGAAAGGAATCCGCAGCGATTTGAGCTAGAAGCCAGAATCGTTCGAGCAGTCGATTTAAACGGAAGTGCAGAGCGCGCTCAAACCCAAGTGGCATCGCAGGTCAATTTGTTAGTCGGCGAGTGAGCGTCTACCGCTTGGGACCTTAGGCAATTCGAGCGAGTTCAACGGTTGTCGCCAAGGCAAACAGCTCCCGTAGCCGGGGAAGGAACGCATTGTATTCAGCGTTGTTGACGTATTGCTCTGCAAGTAAGACGAGCCTAGCTCGGTCAAAAACCATGCCAGCCTCTGTTTGAGCGGCCATCAAATTTGTATCCGACAAATGAAATGGTGTTGCAAATGCTCGTAAGGGATCATTTGCATAACTCATAGGTTGGAACCATTTGTCGATTCTTCCTAGGTTTAGGTCGCAGAACTTTGTGTCCCAGTCGTCACCGCAAGCGCATTGCCCTACGACAAAAAGCTTTCCCTTGCGACCGTCGGGAGTGTTTCTCCAGGCGACGAAGTCTATACCTTCATCGCCTGAACTTGATAGCGTGCCTGCAAGCTCAGGGTAGGGCGCCCAGACCCACTCGGCTGTTGCGTTGCTAACTGCGGTCATGGCTGCCTGAAACGTGGTGCCGATAGTTGCATCTCTAGGCGCCCCCGTGTGGATACGGCCTGTATCTTGTCCTAGAAAAAGTTGTATAAGCAGGGCGCATGTCCGTTCGAATGTTCGAGGCAAGAAGACATTGTCTCCTCGTGTAATGTTATCGGCCATGCAAATACCAAGGCAAAATTCATAAAATAAGCTTTGGCTTTGCGAGTATATGACACGGTTCTCGCGAATCTCGAACGGATAAGATGCGCCCAATAGGTTTTGTCTTCTCAATATCTCTTCGTGTATTTCGCCAACGGCGCTATCTAGCTGAACGTCGGTAGAGTGCCACCCTTCGGTAATAGTCGCGTCATTGGCTTCGAAGTCGTCGCCAGCTCCGGAAACGCGTTCATCATAAAAGCCGGCGTCCATAAGGACTTCGCCTCTCGTGATTGCGTCAATCTCTGTTTGGTCCGCGTTTACCGCAATTCGCTTTTCAAGTTGGCGACGCCGATATGGATCAGTCATTGTCACCGTCAGGGTCTATTACTTGGCGAAGCTTTTTCTCAATTTCGGATGCAGAGCGTCTATTTCGAGTTGCCATGTCTACCAATGACGAGGCGATATCGGCGGATATTACATTTTCAGTTAAACCAGCGTTCAAATCGTTCTGAATTTCACGCACTTGAGCTAAGCCCTGCCGTAATCTTTCATCAATTGGCCGGGTCGCCCGATTAATTTCCTGAACATTTTTCCCTTGCTCAAGCATTGATACTTTTTCAGGGCTCGAGAATACTGTTGCCAACTCGCCTATTTCGCGAGAGTCCGAAATTGCCGCGCTAAGCCCTTTTGATCTATCCCCAAACATCGCCCGAGTAACAAGGGATGCCCTGGAGAGATTTTCCTGGGTGATGGGGTTCTTGATAGGTGGACCATCAGGTAAGGCGAGGTATTTCCTTGGTATGCTATATCCAAGGAACGTATAAATCCACGAAAATGGATACTCGCTAACGCTTCCTCGGCCTTTTCTATTGCTATCTTCGGGTCTGAAATTTCCTGTTTCAATAAGCTGCTGTATAAAATAATAGCCCTCAAGAAGTCTGCTTATGGTCTTGTGTTGGTCGCCAATCATGAGTGCAACATCGACTAGCGGAAGGCGGCTATTTTCTACAACCTTTGCAACCCATGATGCTTTTGCATACGAGTCCCACGGTTGAGCTGATGCGATATGGCGAACGCCCAAATACGATAGTAGTTCAGCTTCTTGCGTCTGATCGAATTTTATTATCGGAACTGGGTCAATTCGCTTTTTGCCATGATCTGCCCACATTTTCTGAAAATCGTGGGTGCGTCTGGCTTGATGTGAGGCTCTACTGTCGCCGGTAATGATCAAGCAGGCGGCTAGGCGACGGTTGCCCTCGACAACGACGAGCTGTGTGCTTCCTGGCATTTGCCGGCAGACAAGGGGCTCGGCATCGAAATATCCGTTCACTGCGAGAGAGCTGAGAACATCATCAACGCCAAATTTTTCAACGATGTGGTCAAGCACGTCTGCTTGACTCGCGCTTTTGCCTTTGAGGTCGCCAAAACGTGGGTTGTCCACGTCCAGCAGCAGACCTGACAGTTTAATTGAATCTGTGGAAACGCCGTTCGCTGGTGGAGGGGGTTTGGCCATGTATCTTCACCATTCGTCCAAGCCTGTGACTCGCATTTGTCACGTCAAGCCTTGAACGATTAGATGATGCTTTTGAGTCTGTCGCGTATTTTATCGTCGCCGATGTTAGGCGTCATACGAGTTCGGAGCTTTGTTGTGGCGAGCAATTCTGCAGGTGTGCGGCCGTGATTTGCCCAAATGCAAATGCGACCGGAACCGGGACGGCATTTCCAACTTGCTCATAATGGATGCTAAGGGCTTCGCCGGCGAAATGGAAAGAGTCGGGAAAGCCTTGGAGGCGCGCGGCTTCGCGAACTGAGATCGTGCGATCTGCAGTTGGGTGGACATAGGCGCCCCAATGGGGATCGCATTTGGTAAGCAAGGTTGATGCTAGGCCATCCCATGCCAAGCGACCGTAGCGCTTCGTGTGATCCGAAGGCTTTGCTCTTTTCATTCCCGCGGTAAGCAGGTCGAAGGGGATATTACGCCAATTCCCTCCCTGCGGGACGTGTTTAATTCTGTTCAAGTTGACGGAAGTGAGGTTGTGGCAAAAATGATTGTAAACGCCGTCACTCCCTTCCTTCATCGACTCTTGAAAAGTCGATAAAGCCTGATCGCCGTCGTATGCAAAGAACGATCCTCCCCCTCCGTTGGAAATATGAGGAAGGTCACCAATGGACGCCTTTATAGTGACGGGCGGTAAGAGGGCAGATTCATCTCCAGACGCTTTCTTTGCGGATCTGTGAGTTGGCTCTGGAATAAGGCTTCCCGCCAAGCCAACTCTCGTGGCTACGATGAATACACGCCGGCGGACTTGGGGGGTGCCAAATTCATCCGCGGAAAGAATGGTGAATTCTACGTTATATCCAAGGTCCTTTAGGCGGCTCAGAATTTCGCTGATTACTTTGCCGCCACCAATCGTCAAAATTCCGGGCACGTTTTCCATGACGAGGCATTTGGGGGCAAGTGCCTCAACTATGTTAAGGTACTTGTCAAACAGCCGCGCGCGTTCGTCATCAGCCGTGCGATGATGGTTGTTGTAGCTAAAAGACTGACAAGGTGGGCCGCCGATTAAGGCGTCAAGTTCGCCGGGAACGATGCCGCAGGCTTTCATCAGATCGACGGGATTAATTAAGCCGATTGGTCCCTGTAAAAAAAAAGCTTCCGGGAAATTTAGCCTGAAGGTCTTACCTGCCTCCACATTGATGTCATTGGCGGCCAGAATATTCCAACCGGCTTGCCGGAAGCCAACGGCAAGGCCGCCGGCGCCGGAGAACAAATCGATGCACTTAAGTCCAGAGCGTGTGGGCGCTGTGGGTTTGAAGGTCACAAGCTCTTGATGATCAGCATCGATAGGCGCTGGTTCATCGCAAGAGATTAAGTTTTCTTCAAAATCGTACATTTTTTCAAAGTGTTGTCCTTCGGGATGCTGCCTCTGAAAGCGTTGTTCAGGACAGGTTCTCCACCGCGAAGGCCGTTAGAGGGGCGTTGGAAACCTCACATTAACCAACGAAGGCTTTCACTTAAATTAACGCCACCTGCAGGTCGCCGCACGTGCGGGTGAGTCGTGCAACCATCAGTTTCCTCTGCATTTGTGGGCACTTAATGGCGAGGTGGCAGGCGAATTGTGGCTGAATTACTCCCCGCGATAAACCCCACCTTTACCGCCTCCCGCTAATCTCCGGCACCAAACGCAACCGGAGATCGCCCCATGTCCTCTGCCGCCGCCCTCGCTGATCTGACCTCTTCCCTGACCCAGGCCCGTGCCATTCGTGCCGAGGATGTGCTGGGGCTGCGGCGGCTGGTGTGGGCCGATGCGGCGGTCAGTGCCGATGAGGCCAATGCGCTGATGGCGCTGAATGCGGCCTGTCCGGTGCAGGCGCCGGAATGGATCGACTATTTTGTCGAGGTCATGGTCGACTACATCGTCCATCAGCAACAGCCGGAAGGCTATGTCGATGCTGATAAGGCCAAGTGGCTGATGGACTGGATCGACAAGGACGGCCGGCTGGATAGCCGGGGGGAACTGGAGCTGCTGGTCAAGGTCATGGAGACGGCGACCCTGGTGCCCGAGGCCTTGCGCGTCTATGCGCTGAAACAGGTCGAGGCCGCCGTGCTGACCGGGGAGGGGCCGACGCGGCGGGAACGGATCGATGGCAATGGGGTATTGGATCCGCACGGGATCAATGAGACCGAGGTCGAGCTGTTGAGCCGGATCCTCTATGCCCAGGGCGGGGATAATTCGCTGATCGTATCGACGGATGAGGCGGATATGCTGTTCCGCATCAAGGATAAGACGATCGATGCGGTCAATGCGCCGCAATGGGCGGGGTTGTTTGTCCACGCGGTGGCCAATCATTTGATGGCCCATCGCAATTACCAGACCCTGTCGCGGGAGGACCAGTTGCGGGTGGAGGCCTATACGGCCGATACCGGCGTGCATGTCGGGCGGTTCTTCCGGCGGATGGTGGGGTTGGAGGGGGCGGCTCTGCCGCAGTCGGTGTTGGATATCGCCGATGAGATGGGGGACGATGCGGCGGTTGCGGCCGATGCCAAGTTGACGGCCGGGGAGATCAAGTGGACGATTGCGCACATCCGGGAGGATGGGCGGTGTGATGCGTTGGAGAGGCAGTTGATTGCGTTTTTAAGGAAGGCGCATGTGGTGCCGGAAGGGGCGGGGGCTTAGGGCCATTTGTCGGCCTTTAGCGCAGGCTTCGACGCCGGTAAGTGACCCTCGCCGGGCCGCGCCCTCCGTCACGGACTACGGGCTTCGCCCTTCGCCGCGCCACCTCCCCATTTTAACAAAATGGGGAGGAGAGTTTTTGTGGTGGCCGCGTACCCAAATGTTTCCGGCGTTAAACAGAGTTTAACCGCAGGTGAATAACCTCGTTCTTGTGGTAGCAGAACGCCGCCTCGAGGATCGAAGACGTGATCGCCAGTCTGAACAGTACTGGATCGGCCGCACCGTTGCAGGCATTGGCCGCGGCGCAGAGCGGGCTGGCCGTTACCGAGAAGCGGCTGGCGACCGGACTGAAGGTGGCCGATGCCCGCGATGATGGGGCGACCGCCGCCATCGCCACCCGCACCCAGGTCCAGATCGGCGAGCAAGGCGTGTTGCAGGGCAACCGGGCGCGGTTGAAATCCCTGCTCGATGTCACCCTGTCCTCGGTCGACAGCATCACCGATATCCTGACCCGGATGCGCGAGAAGGCGCTGGAACTGACCGATACGTCGCTGGATACGACGGCGCGCAACGCCATCACCGCCGATATGCAGGCCCTGTCGAGCCAGATCGACCAGACGGCCTCCAATGCCGGCTTCAACGGCCAGAACCTGTTGCAGGACAATGTCACGCCGACGACCTTTTCGTTCGGCACGCCGGCCTTTGCCAATACGGCCAGCGGCTCGTTTTCGCTGCCGGCGTCGGATGTGCCGGGGCATGTCAATCTCTATGTCGCCACCCATGCGGCGACCTCGGTCTATTACCAGGTCGATACGGGCAGTGGCACGCAATACGAACTGGTCAGCCAGAATTCGGCCTATTCGCCATTTTCCGTGGCCGCCATCCCGTCGGGCGGCACCGTCAACTATACGGTCGCCGCCGGGCCGGGCGGCAGTACCTTGAGCGTCCAGGCCGCCGACTATACGCCCGACCAGCAGTCGAGCTATTTCGCGGTCGACGGCAATGGCGGGACCTTGAACATCACCCACAATGCCATGTCGGCGGCCAGTCTGGGCGTCGATACGGCCTATAATACGAGCCAGAACCTGTCGCCGGCGGCGGTGCTGGGGCGGGTCGAGAGCGCGCTCGATACGGTGACTTCGGCTGCGGCCTATTACGGCACCAAGTCGAACCTGGTCGATGTCATGGTCAAGCAGGGGGACGACCTGACCGATGCCTTGCAGACCAGTTACGGCAATCTCGTTGATGCGGATATGGCCAGGGAAGCGGCGCAGTTGCAGGCGCAGCAGAGCCGGGCGCAACTGGCGACGCAGGCGCTGAGTATTTCAAACCAGGCGCCGGCCATGTTGTTGAGTCTGTTTCATTAGAGCGTGTTCCGATCTGATTGGATCAGATCGGCGCTCTAATTTTTTGCTTTTACGCGCTTTTTAATCCGAAACGAAGTTCGGCGAAGCCAAATGTGCGTCACACTTTTCGGAAAGCGCTCTAGGCAGGGCGCCTGGCGTCCTACAACTCGGCCAGATCCAGATCTCCGCCGCAGATCTCGGCGAGCGTGCCGCGCAGGCCTTCCAGGTCGAAGGGCTTGTGCAATATGCCGTCCATGCCGGCCATCTGGCACAGCACCTTGATGCCCGCCGTCGTATGTCCGGTCATGGCGATGATCTTGACCGCGCCGCCCCCGGAATCGGCTTCGCGGGCGCGGATCGCCTTGGTGGCGTCCAGCCCGTCCATTTCGGGCATTTCGATATCCATCAGGATGGCGGCGTAGCCGGCGCCGGCGGACTTATCGACCGCGACGCGGCCGTTTTCGGCCATGTCGGCGGTGACGCCCAGGAAATCGAGCATCGATTCGACCATGAAGGCCGAGTTGCGGTCGTCATCGACCAGGAGAACAGGCTTGGACATACTGCGCCTCGTTCGTCAGGTTCCGCCGAGTCATGACCTACACGTATTTGGCGAAAGGTTCCAATACGATTTCGGCGGCGGACCTGTTGCCGGGCAAGGCTTAATCCCAGCTCAATACGACCTTGCCCGACTGGCCCGAGCGCATGGCGTCGAAGCCTTGCTGGAACTCGGCGGCCGGCAGGCGGTGGGTGATGATCCGCTCAAGCGGAAAACCGGCCTCGATCAGGCCCAGCATCTTGCGCCAGGTCTCGAACATCTCGCGGCCATAGACGCCGCGGATGGTGATGGCCTTCATGATGATATGGGACCAGTTCACATTGGCCTCGCCCGAGGGGATGCCGAGCAGGGTCAGAGCGCCCCCCATGCGCAGGTGTTCGATGGCCTGGGGGATGGCGGGCCTGGCGCCGCTCATTTCGAGGGCGACGTCGTAACCGGTGGCAATGCCCAGTTCGTGGCGGACATCGCCCAGGTCTTCCTTCGACACGTCGACCGTGCGCACATCGGCCATTTTTGCCGCCAGTTCGAGGCGATAGGGATTGATGTCGGTCAGGGTGACGCTGCGCGCGCCGGCGAACTTGGCGACGGCGGCGGCCATGATGCCGATGGGGCCGGCGCCGGTGACCAGGACGTTCTGGCCCAGCATGTCGGTCTGTTGCACCGTGTGCACGGCATTGCCGAACGGATCGAGCACGGCGCCCAGTTCGTTGGAGACGCGCTCGGGCAGGGGCACGACATTGAAGGCGGGGATCGCCAGGTATTGCGCGAAACAGCCCGGGCGGTTGACGCCGACGCCCTGGGTGTCCGGATCGAGATGGAAACGGCCCATGCGCGCCGCTTCGGAGTTCATATCGATGATATGGCCTTCGCCGGAGACGCGTTGGCCGAGGCGCAGGTTGCGGGTGACGCGGGCGCCGATGGCGACGATCTCGCCGGCGAATTCATGGCCGGTGATCATCGGTACCGGAATGGTCTTCTGCGCCCATTCGTCCCAGTTATAGATGTGCACGTCGGTGCCGCAGATGGCGGTGTGGGTGACGCGGATCAGGACGTCTTCCGGGCCGCAGTCGGGCACAGGCGCGGTCATTTCCCAGATGCCGGGTTCGGCCTTGAGTTTGCCAAGGCCTTTCATGGTCGCGGGGAGCGTCGGGGTGTTCACGCTAAAGCTCTTTACGTCGTCACTCACGCCACAACTCCCAGTTTTTGACCGACCCTGGTGAAGGCGGCGATGGCCGCGTCGATCTGTTCGAAAGTGTGCGCCGCCGACATCTGGGTGCGGATGCGCGCCTGGCCGTCGGGAACGACCGGGAAGGAAAAGCCGATGACGTAGATGCCCTCATCGAGCAGGTTGGCGGCCATCTGCTGCGCCCGCTTGGCGTCGTGCAGCATGACCGGAATGATCGGGTGCGAGCCGGGCAGCAGGTCGAAGCCGGCCTGGGCCATGCCGGTGCGGAAGCGCTCGGTGTTCCTGGTCAGTTGGTCGCGCAGATGATCGCCGGCCTCGGCGATATCGATGGCCTTCATCGACGAGGCGGTGACGGCGGGCGCCAGGGCATTGGAAAACAGATAGGGCCGCGAGCGTTGGCGCAGCAGGTCGATGACCGGCTTTTTCGCGGCCACATAGCCGCCCATGGCGCCGCCCAGGGCCTTGCCGAAGGTGCCGGTCAGGATATCGATGCGGTCGGCGACGCCGGCGCGTGCGCCGGCGCCGGCGCCCTTGGGGCCGACAAAGCCGGTGGCATGGCAGTCGTCGACCATGACCAGGGCGTCATATTGATCGGCGAGCGTGCACAGGCC
>FTCV01000776.1_pt1 | contig 16133 bp, 16 predicted proteins | sample 1639691 | NCBI WGS metagenome assembly FTCV01 (sample SAMEA3914864, study PRJEB12502) | metagenome | biome: forest; material: soil | place: USA | collected 2012-03-12 | depth 0.3 m
GCGGGTGTGAGCGAGCTGCCGCTGCTGACGCGCGATGTAGGCCGCTACACAACCTATTTTCCGAGTGTTCAACTGATCAGCCCGGGGGAGCGGTAGAAGTATCCTCAAAGGCCAAGCTTGGCGGCGCGGCCGCCGCGGCGCTGGGCGTCGTTATAATAGCTCGACGCTTGCTGGATCGATTTGTGCTGGGATTGCTGCATGGCGTCGGGGAGGGGGATCCCCTGGCGGCCGGCTTCGGTCAGGTAGCCAGAGCGTAGACCATGTGCGGAAAAATCGGCTGGATCGAGCCCAGCCTTTGCGCAACGGCTTTTTATAATCAAATTGACGCTTTGCGGGGTCAGCGCTCCCTCCTGGATATCGTCCCAGCGATCAATCGCCCTAAAGATCGGACCTTTGTCGATATCGGCACGCTCCAACCAGAAAGTGAGCGCTTCAACCGGCGGACCGACCAGATAAACGGGCGAAAAATCGTCGCCGTCTCGGGTTTTGGTGCGGCCAAGCGATATTGACAGGCAGGGGAGGCGCTCTGATGTCGGATCGTCGGGATCGAGCAGCACGCGCGGCTCTTCGCTGATCTGGTCAACCCGCAGCCGCGCGATCTCCGAGCGGCGGCGACCGCCCGAGGCGAAGGCCAGCAAGAGCAGGGCGCGATCCCGCGTATCACTGAGCCGAACGCCGCGGCAGGTGTCTAAAAGCGCGTCCAGAACATCGCGGGTGACAGCGCGCTTGCTCTTGCGCATCCTCGGGCGCGCAGCGGCGCGGACGGCGAGGCGCAGCGCCGTCTGCAGCGTCGGCAGGTTGAACGGGCCGTCCAGTGCCTTCCAGCGGTGCAGGGTGCTCCAGCTCGACAGCCGCCGGCGCACGGTTGCCGGCGCATGGCGCCCGTCGGTCTTGCAGAGCTTTGCCGTCTGGAGAGCAACGAAAACTTCCTCCGGCATGCCGTGACTGGGATCGGTTTCCCGTTCCAGAGAATCCCAGAGATGGTGGGCGACGAATTTGAGCGCCAGGGCCTCAGGCGCGGGCCAGGGGAGGGGAGAGCCGGTGGCGGCGAGCGCCCAGGCTTCGAGATAGCCAAGGTCGGAGGACAGCGCTCTGAGGCTATTGGCGCCCATACCCTCGCGAGCGAGATGGCGAAGCGTCGCAACATCGTCATCGGTCAGGATGCTGGCGAGGCGATCGCGCCGGTCGGCCGGGAGGATGCCGGCGAGCGCATCAAGTTCCAGCGCGCGACGGGTTTCGGCTTGGTCGGGGCGAAGCGCCTTGTTCATAAAAATGCCGCCGCCCCCTCTGATCCGCCCGTCGAGGGCACTCGGTCGGTAGCCGAGCGCATCCCGCAGTCCAAAAATTTGGTGTAGGCTAAAACCATCACCCGCAACCAAGCCCTTGCCGAGATCGCCTCGAACGCCGATGCGTTACGCGCTCGCGGTGTTGAGGCCGCGTATCTGTTCGGATCGACGGCCCGCGGCGAGGCAAGATTGGACAGCGATGTCGACGTTTTCGTCGATGTCGCACCGGACGCACGGTTTTCGCTGCTCGATCTGGCAAGCGTGCACCGCCTGTTGCACGAAACGATCCGGCGAAAGGTTGATGTGACGACGCGCGCGAGTTTGCATCCAATATTGCGCGGGGAGATCGAGCGGGACGCTGTGCGCTTGTTTTGATGGCGCGGCGGATCGATGTTGTTCTCGAGGATATTTTGGCGGCGCTCAACATCGTCCATGGATGTGTTCGACTCCAGCAGCCAACTAGAATTTAACATCGGTCGCGCTTTGCTGAACACCGTCGCTCATGGCGGATCCGCAAGCGGACCGCTGAGAATTATATTTTCATTTCGGGCGGCTTCGGCGAGGCGCTTATCCATCGTCGCGAGGGGAAGAGCCAGTTGCACGGCGAGCGCCAAATAACTGGCGTCATAGCCCGATATCCCGTGGCGCTCCGCAAGCGCGAAAATCAACGGATCGTTCCCCGTGCCTTGCTCTTCTAGCTTGAGTTTTCGCAATTGCGCCATCGACAGGGCAGCCTCACCTCGCTTCATTCGGCTGCGGCGCTCCGCCATCAGGAACAGATTGCGTGTTTCGAACCAAAAGAGCGTGGGGACAGCCCCCGGAGTCGTCTGCAAGCCAGCCATTATAGCGTCGGCCGCCTTGTGTTGTTCTTCCGGCAGGAACCATGCCGCGGCGATTGAGGCGTCAATGACGATCATCATAGCTTAAAAGCGCTTGCCCTCGTCGCGCCAGGCGAGAATCTCCTCGATTGTCGTCGGCTCACGACCCGCCCGTAGCGCCTTGATCTCGGCGATCACTGCGGCGCTATCGGTTTCGCGCTCGACCCGCACCAAACGAGCGACGGGTGCGCTACCTCGGGAAATGATGACCTCCTCGCCAGCCTCAACCTTGGTGAGCAGATCGGACAGATACGTTTTGGCTTTGCCAACCTTGACAGTGATGGTCATGAGATTTGGGGCTCTCTCGTCGAGCAAAGGCGTGCTTTGCACGGCAAACGTTAGTTTGCTCGATCATATGGCCCAATTCTCGAACTTGGTCAAGGGCTTGGTCACGTCAATATCGATAACCAGTCATTATCGATAGTCAAAGCCGATTATTTTAAGCAACCGCTATGACGGAAGCAAAAGCCATGTTAGCTTCCATAACGATACAAAGCATTAGGGTTATCAATCTCTTGCCAATCCCCTGGACCATGCCCGATCCGCTGTCATGGAGCGATATCGCTGGCCCGCTCGTTGCGGCCGAAGATGCGCTCGCTCGCCTCGACGAACGGCTGTCCAAAAGCCCGATCCGAGAGGGTTTTGTCGCCCGCACGCATTTCGCCGATGCCGCGGCCGCGCTCTGGCTCGAGGGCTCGCTGGTCCATATGGAAGATCTTGTGCTGCATGACGCCGGCATGGATATCCGTGCGCCCACCCACGAGATGACCCGGGCGCATGCCATCCTGCGCGCTCGCCGCCGGATTTTTGCCGACGATCCGGACTGGGCGTTCAGCCCGGCCGGCCTCGATGTCTTGCGCGGAAGGGCAGGTGAGCTGGGCACGATTGCGTCAGGATCACCTGCCCCTGAAATCGAGCGGAGAGGGGCGGCGTCTGGTGCCGGCCGGGAAGAGGAGGGCGCAGACCTGTGGCAGCCGCTTGCCGATCCGGACGGCGATGATGCCTGGCTGGCGGAACTCGCCGCGATCGACGCCGTGGTCGACCGATCGGCAAAAGTTCTGGATGGCGCCGCGCCGTTGAAAAAATTTGAGCGGGATCCGCTGGTCTATGATCTCGACTGGGATGAGGAGGCGCGCCTGAAAGAGTGGCGTGCCGTCGTTGAGCAGACCAAGGACCTGCCGCCCGTGCTGGCGGCAGCGCTTGCCTTGGAAGCCTGGCAATCCATCGAGCCGTTGCAGCATCAACCCTGGCTTGGCCCGCTGTTGGGTTCGGCGTTGCTGAAGGCGCGCGGCAAGACCCGGGCGTATCTCACTTGCTTGAATATTGGACTGAAACAGGTGCCGAGAGAAAAACGCCGGGCGCTTGGACAAACCACGAGATTGCTAGCCCAGATCGAGGCCGTCGTGGCTGCGGCGGAGGCCGGCCTGAAGGACCACGATCGCTGGCTGAATATGCGCCGGCAGCTTGAACGCAAAACGATCGGGCGCCGTTCGACCTCGAAATTGCCGGACCTGATCGACCTCGTGCTGGCGACGCCGATCGCCTCGGCCAACATGATCGCGGAAGCGATCGACGTGACGCCTCGGGCCGCGCAGGACATGGTTGTGGAGCTCGGTTTGCGCGAAGCGACAGGCAGGGGACGTTACCGGGCCTGGGGAATCCTTTAGAAATTCTCGGCCGCAGATGGCTGTGAGGGCAAGGCGAAGGTCGGTGCCTGCAAAGTCGCATGCGCAGGTGACTGGAAAATGTCATGCAGATGCATTACGTTCTTCAGGCTGAGAGAGAGGTTCATCCGATGGCAGCGAGCGCCCTTGTTCAAACCCGTATCGACTCCGATCTAAAGGATCGCGCGGCAACCGTGCTTGCCGGCATGGGCCTGACGGTTTCGGACGCTGTCCGGATTCTGCTGACCCGTACCGCGAATGAGGGCGCGTTACCCCTGGAGCTGCTCGGCAACAGCGAAGCGCACGATGCCTGGTTCCGCACCAAGGTGCAGCAGGCTCTGAATGACATCAGGCCAGATCATTCTGACGATGAGACTGACGCGCATTTTGCGCGGCGGCGTGACGCCGCGCGCCGAAAGGCGGGCGCTCGCCAACCGTGAAGCTGACCTGGTAGGCCTTTGCACGCGAAGATCGCGACGCGGTCTTCGACTATATCGAGGCGGATAATCCCGCCGCGGCGATTAGCATCGATGAACGGATTGCCGCTGCCGCTCGGCGGCTGATCGAGTTTCCGGAAAGCGGTCGTCCCGGCCGTGTGCCTGGCACACGTGAGCTGGTTATCTCCGACACGCCATATGTCGCCGCGCTCAAAGCCTGCGCATCCTCCGCGTTCTCCATGAAGCGCGTCGCTGGCCGGATGATTCTCAGGAACGATAAGCAGAAACCGAAGGGTTCGAATCGTAATTTGGCGCTTCTTCCTGTTGCCGCTTCTACTTCTGAGAAGGGTCGAATCTGCACGAAAAAATCCGAAAGTAGCCATCGCCATAGTCGGTATCACGTTCTTAGTGCTGAACTAGCCATGGATGTCGCGAGCCAGGTGGCCAAGGCAGTCGCCAGCCATGACCTCCGCGAATGTACGAATGCAGATTGCGAGGCCTCCAGCTTTGAAGTGAACCTCGACTGCCGGCTTCCATGGTGTCACTGGATCAAAGATGCGGCCTGCGAGCGCACCCGGTTTCAGCTCGTGACCGAGTTTGAAAGCTGGCTCGAATATTCCGCCGCTTGGGGCAAAGGCAAACAGATCGGGATCCGCCAGCGTTAGATGACGAATGGGCTTTGGTGAGTGAGACGCCTCTTTTGGATCGGTCAGAATGCCAAGGTGTCCGAGTACGCCTTCAACACCTCGTTCAAGCATGGCACAGCCTTCGAGGTTGACCGTAGAGCCGCCGCCGAACTCGCCAGTCAAAAAGTGGCAGCCGTTTTTATCAGCCGCGTTGCCGAACACCCGATCTTCTCCATCGAGTGCTTGAAGGCTGTTGAAATAAGCCACGCGATCCGGGGCGAAAGCCTCAATCAGACGGGCTGTTTCCGCCTTCTTTTTCTCGTCAGTCCAAATTGGCGCGAAGAGGATCGGCATGTATTGCAGAGACGACCCTCCAGAGTGCATGTCGATCGAATAATCCGCCAGCGGCAGCAGCTCGGTTGTTACATAGTGAGCGATAACCTCGGTCACCGTGCCGTTGCGCGACCCAGGAAACGATCGATTGAGATTCCTTTGGTCGATCGGCGAAACGCGCGACCCGGCAAGAAAGGCAGGATGGTTGACCGACGGGACGATAATCACACGCCCTTTCAGTTCCAAACCTTCAAGCCTTTGCATCAGCTTATAGAGGACCAGTGGTCCCTCGTATTCATCGCCGTGAACCCCGCCGGTGAGAAGGATCGTCGGTCCTTCTCCAGTATTCGCCACCGCGATCGGGATCGGAATGTGCCCGTAAGCCGAGCGATGCACGGAGTGCGGGACGCGCAAATAGCCGAAATGAGTTCCTTCACGGTCCAATGGAATAGAGCAGGAGGCCATCGACTTTTGCACGTCTCATTCCTTCGTCATGGAGAGGGCACGGTCACCCGTTCGCAACCGTTTGGAATGCCGCCAGACTGCGTCAGTCCTTAAAGCAAGCCGAGTAGGCGTTGATGGCCGGGACCCCGCCAAGATGGACGTATAGGACTTTCGAACCCGCCTCGAAGAAGCCTTTCTGGACCAGGTCGATCATCGCCTGCATGGATTTTCCCTCATAAACCGGATCGATGATCATCGCTTCCAGACTGGCGCTCAATCTGATTGCGGCAATCGTTTCGGCAGAGGGAACGCCGTAAACCGGATAAGAGTAGTTCCCGTCGACGACAATGTCGGCGTCGCTGATTGACTGCTTCACCCCGAGAAGCTCTGCGGTCTGGATGGCGATTTTTTTTACCATGCTTCGGGTCTGCTCCGGCTTCGCGATCACGTCGACGCCGATGACGGTCCCCGCGCGGCCCGATTCTTTGAGGCCGACAATCATCCCTGCCTGGGTGCTGCCGGTGCCGGACCCGACGATAATGAAGTCGAAACGGATGCCGTTCGCTTTCTCCTGAGCTCTGAGCTCTTCGGCGAAGCGAACGTAGCCTAGGCCTCCCAACGGGTGGTCGGAACCTCCCGCAGGAATAGCATAGGGTTTGCCACCCGCGCGCTTGACCGCCTCGATTGCGACTTTCCAACTCTCTTTTACTTCGATACCGAATTCTTCCTTGGAATAGGCAAGCTGCGCGCCGGTTAGGCGGGCAAGCAAAATATTGCCGACGCGGTCATAAACGGAATCCGGCCAGTCCACCCAGCTTCCTTGAACGAGATGGCATTTCAAGCCGGCCTTCGCCGCGGCCGCAGCGACCTGGCGGGTGTGGTTCGACTGGACTCCCCCAATCGAAACCAGCGTATCGCAACCTGTCGCGATCGCGTCGGGCAGGATATATTCGAGTTTGCGCGTCTTATTGCCGCCGAAAGCAACGCCTGAGCAGCAGTCATCGCGCTTCGCCCAGATTTCGACCTTGCCGCCGAGATGGTCGGAGAGGCGTCGCAGCGGCTCGATCGGGCTCGGGCCGAATGTCAGCGGAAATCGGTCGAATTTGCTCAGATCCACGTGCTCACTCCGACAGTGGTCAGATGAAGCCGGCCCAAAAGTGCCAGCGGCCCGTAGACGTTAGGCAAGCCGAGGGACGGCATTATTGGATGAATTTGATATGCGCTGGATTTCTTTCGGCGTCATACCGAGCAGCCTGCGGAGCCAGCGCGCCATATGGGATTGGTCGGTGAAGCCGCACGCGACTGCCGCATCTGCCGCATGAGCCCCAGAAATCAGCATTTCCCGGGCGCGGTCGACGCGGAGTTGAACCAACCATCCATGAAGTGCCAGGCCCGTGGTCGCCCGGAATACCCGGGTGAGATGGACCCCGGTTACTCCCGCGATGGCTGCGGCATCATTCAGTGTGACGGGCTGTCCGTAGTGCGCTGACAACCATTCTTTCACTCGCCCTACAATCCTGGGTTCATGTGAAGGGGGTGAATCTCGCCGTGTCGGATGGAAGCGCTCCTTGAGGAAAGTCAGGCATTCGAGCGACAGTTCCGATTGGGCGAGAGGAAGCTTCGTTGAACTTATGGCGCCAAAGAACCGCTGAAGCACTTCGCGAGCGTGGTGATCGCCGAGAACATGGGTCGTGAAAAGCGGGCCTTCGGACTCTCGACCGCGCTCGTCAGATACGAAGTCGAACGTTTCAACTGGAAGATACGCGTTCCAGTACGACCAACCTTCGTCGGCGCCAGGCTCACCGGTTTGAACCTGGTCGGGATTTATCAGGCAGATCGATCCTGCCGGCACAATCCAGTCCTGGCCTTCGCAGCGAAACTTTAGAACTCCAGCGGTCACCAGGCCGACGACGTAAGTCGAGTGGCTATGCGGCGCAAAACGCTGCTTGTTGTAAGCAGCCTTGAGGACCGTGGCGTTGCATAATCCGGCCACTCGGAGTGCTTCAACGCGTTCGCGTATTATGGTCGCCTCCCGAAGCATTCTGTCATTCAGATGCGTCCGAAATGTTGGAGAAGGACCTTAAGGCCAGGCGATGTCGATTCAATCCCTGCTTTTACCGGGCATCACCGCAAAATGGGGTGGGTTCAAAGCGACGGTCACCTCATATCCATGAACCTCAGCTTCCCGCCATGAAGCCAAGTTCCGCTTATGGCGCGACGCGGTCATCTGCTGCGGCGTGCTCAAACGTCTGAGAAGGGCGGAAGTCGGACATTCAATTGCGCCCGACTTTTTATGAAATTCGAGCGGCCCTGCACCTCCAGGACGACGACTACTGCACCAACATCGAAACGCCATCTTGTGGGCCAAGGCCCTTCGGCACCGGCACGGTTGTCGACGCGTAATCGCTGTTCAGGACGAGGTTCGGTCCCGAGGCAATGCCGAACTGTTGCGCCACGATGATGGTGTAGGCGGAACGGTCGGCGATCGGCTGGTTGGCATCAACATAGAGCGAGCCATCCGGGAAGTAGATCGTGCCAAGAAGATTGCGGGCATTGTTGCTCAGGATTTGGTTCACCGGGTCCTTGAGCTTCGGGATTCCAGGGCCGAGTTTGGGCACCGGTGGCAGCTTGGGTGGCGGCTTGACGCCGGGCGGAAGTGCGAAGGACGGCACATTCACTTTGACGGACTTGTCTTGCCACAGCAGAAGGCCTGCTAGCGCGCCTGTGCGTGGCGCGCTCAGATTGATCGTGCTGGTTCCATCGAAATAGAGCGTCGCGTCGTTGCCGGCGAGATAAATGCCGGCATCCGTGCCGCTAAGCGATCCGCCCGTGTCGACCATTAGCGGGCCGTTGTTGATGTAATAGATGCCGGGGCTGAGCGTGACGACAGCGCCCTGGCTGACATAGAGGCCGCCGCAATAAGTGCCGGGCGTGAGCGTCGCTGTACCGCCGATGATCATCTTGTTGAGGTAGTCACAGTAGCTGGAGGGCTGAGGCTTAATGCGACTGGCTAGCGGGTCAGCAAGGGTCGGGCAGTCCAGCTGTGGGTCCGGCAAAATGCTACCCTTGTTCGCATATTTGCCGCCGACCGAGCACACGCCGCCAGCGGTGATGAGGCCGGACATCATAACGGTGATGCCTTTTGGGTTCTTGGAGTTCGAATAGATCTCGCAACCCGGGGCAGACAGCGTGGCATTTTGCGTGAGCGTTATCGTTTGCCCATCGTTGGTATCCAGCCCCACCAGACAGACCGGCATGCCCCCGACGAGACGCGCCTTGGCAAAGGCGCCAATGTCATTCGACGTGATGCCGATTGCACCCAGAAAGTAGGTAGCGACCCGTTCCGTCAGCCTGACTTCGACCGCTGAATGATCGCTCTCCATCGTGACTGCGATATCGACCGGAGCGTCGACGCCCTGGGTAATCAGATTCGCCTGGATGAACCTACGGGCGGCTTGATCGATGGTCTGGCTGGTCGCATTAGCGAGGCGGAGTTCCTTGGCGGCGGCAAGAGCGGCCAGATCGGCCGTGGATTGAAGCTTGGAGCGCTGCGCAAACATATGAGAGCCGTCGACAGCAAATCCGATTGCTCCCACGAGCACCAGCAAAACAAGCGCGAACATCGTCGAAACGCCCGCTTCGACGGAACTGACGAAAGGCACGCCCGCTCGGCTGCGGTCCCGTCCCCAATCCCTCAATCCTCGCATATTCCTGCCGCGCTTCCTGCATTCTGCAGGAAAAAACGTGAATTACAGGACTTAATGATTTCTTTCGGCGGTGTCGGAATTCGGGAAAAAGGTCTTTCAGTCTAGACCGAACCGTGTGTCGATCACTTGCTCGGGCCCTTCCGCGACACCGCTCGCACCTGTCAAAGAAGCCTCGCATTCACACCCCGGCGCTCGCGCGATGGCTGGGTGGCGGCGAGGTACGAGGTGTCTGCACCTTTTTGCCCAGATAGCTGACCGCCATATCCGCCCTTGGTGGATGCAATTACAACAATTGGAAGCCGATTTTTCGTGTCAGTAATGAAGGGATGACCTCGCATCTGCCTTTAATCCGGCAGCCAAACCGCCCAGCGCGCCTTGAATGCTTTTTTGGCGTCATCGAGCGAAGCAGCGTTGCCGGAGTTGGCAGCGCTTCCCACTAACCCTTCGGGGTCCGCTACACGGCAGTAACTGGTAATCGACCAGATCCACGGTCTGCCGTCAGCGGTCATCACGGACCGCTCGATACGGCCTGCAAGGACGTCGCCAGCAAAAATTAGAAAGTTGTCGAGCTCAGGCGCGCCTGGTCCGAAACGCACGCGTCGCATCCGAAGCATGGTTACCGCCAGCCATTGAGTGCGGTGAGAACAACCACAACCAAAGGCAATCCGACCAGAAGCGAGAGGATGAGCCACCCTCTTTTGGCACGGCGTTCCGGCGTGCTGAACATGTCTATGAACGAGCGACCATTTAGCTGTGTTCCGTGCTTACTTCACACCGGCTAGCTGCTCACCGTCTTTGAACGTGTGGCGCAGAGTGGGAAATCGATCAAAGCAAGCGCCGCGACACGAAGGCCGAGTTCCATGTCGGTGAAGAGCGTCTTGCGCTCCTCCCACATGATCGGGAATTTCAGGCCGAGCCGGGGTTTGGCGATCATGGCGTGGTAGCCTCTCTCGGCCACCAGCGGCACGTTGATCCCCAGCCTTTTGGCCATTTTCTTTGAATCAATGCCCATGGCGATGACCATCTGGTCTGCCGATATCGCGCCCGTATCGGTATGCAGCGTCAAGCCGTCGGGCCCTTCCTCGATGGAACGCAGGTCACCGCGCGCGAGTGTGCCGCCCTGTTCGCGGAAATAGCTCGCGAGAACCTGCACCAGCCGGAGTGGATTGAGGATGTAGCCGGAATCCGGCGCGAGGGCGCCATGCCGGATCGGTATCATCGGCGTGGGCTCCAGCTCTCTGACCTCGCCGGGCGACGACATCTGTAGATCGATGCCTTGGTTGCGGCGGAAAGCGAGACCGTATTGGTCTGCCTGGAAACCTTCATTCGTGGACCACACGAACAGGCGGCCGCTTCGGGTGATCAGACCCGGGTCGCCGGCCTGCGCAAGCAGATCGCGGTAGCTCTCATACACGCCGTCTCCGAGCACCCGGAAGGCTTCCGCGATCCGTTGCGCCGCCAGGGGCTTGGCCGCCTTTGAGTATCTGGAAAACCATGTCGCGAGCGGCAATGCATCCCGGAGATAGAACGAAAACGGATGCCACTTGTTGAAATACATGCGCGGGATCTTCGGCAGCAGGTTCGGCACGGCGAAATGCACGTTGCCACCGAAATTGCCGGCGGCGCCGAAGGAGCAGCAGGTCCCCGGATCGTCCCGTGTCAGGATCGTGACGCGAAACCCCGCCTTCAGAAGCTCCAGGCCGCAATTGATGCCGATGATGCCTGCACCGACGATGCAGATGTGCTGGGCGTTCGCGGAAGACATGGCGTTCCTCTCATGGTGCCGGTGGTTCACCAGTCATGGCGTTCGCGCGTCCTAGGAAGGTCGCGAGAGAAAAGTGTAATTATTTCGCGGCTGAGACGACGATCTCGATAAGCGTCTCGGAGGTTCCAAGCTGCGCCTGAATGGTCGCTCTGGTCGGCTTCACGTCGGGGGCGAGCCAGGCCCTCCAGACCGCGTTCATGCCGTCCTTGTCCTGCATGTTCGACAGATAGACGGTCGAGGTCAAAAGCTTAGTCTTGTCCGTGCCGGCACTTGTCAGCAGTGCTTCAATTTGGCGAAGGCAATCTTCGGTCTGCCCCTTGATCGGTTGCTTGCGATCGTTGGCGGTAACGCCTCTGACGCTGACGACGCCGTTAAATTCCACATGGTCCGAGAAGTTTTCCAGTCGCCCGCGCGCTTGATCGTCGACACGTCAGCCCCTTTTCCAACTGAGAGCCCAATTTGAGCCCTGAAAGAACCGGTCACTTCCGGTTTCGAGGGATTCCTTCCAAACAACGTCTCGATGGTCCAATCGCATTATCCAATGGGGGCATCGGCAATCGGTATGCCAAAAAAAGCGGCCTCGCTTATGCTGGAATGGATAAAATCGGAGGTCAGAATTGAGAGCTCAGTGCTCGGAGGAGTGATCCCGACTGTTTGAAAGGGGTCAATTGACGAGGGCGAATGTCTGGTGGGGAAGGCATTCTTCTTATGGCACGAAGCGGCTAAGCTGGCTTGAGCGAGAACTGTGATACGAACTTGGTATTAAGATAGCCGTCGAGGGTCTCGGAGCCGCCCTCGCTGCCGTACCCGCTGTCATTGATCCCGCCAAATGGCGTTTCTGGCAGTGAAAGACCGAAATGGTTGACGCTGACCATGCCGGCGGCAAGGCAACGCGAAGCATGGTGGGCGCGCGCCTGGGAGCCCGTGAACACATAGGATGCAAGACCGAAAGGCAGGCCGTTGGCATGCTCGATGACGTCGTCGAAACTTGAAAACCGGGCGATGACGGCGATCGGGCCGAACGGCTCTTCCCGCATCAGCCGGGTCTTCTCGACCTCGCCCGCGACAACGGTTGGCTGAAAGAAAAAGCCACGGTTTCCTATACGCTCACCACCTGCCGCGATCGTTGCGCCGCACTTGCGGGCATCGTCGACGAAGGCTTCAATCGCATGAACGCGCCGTTCGTGGCAAAGCGGCCCCATCTCCACTCCCTCGGCGAGCCCTGAATCCACCCGAGTCGCGGAGATTTTATCGGTGAACCGCGCGAGAAAGCGGTCGTGGGCCTTTGCTTGAACATAAAAACGTGTTGGCGAGATGCAGACTTGCCCTGCATTGCGCACCTTCTGGGCCGCCAGCGCCTCGGCGGCGGAGTCAACGTCAGCATCGTCGAAGACGATCACCGGCGCGTGGCCGCCGAGTTCCATCGTCGAGCGCTTCATGTGTTGGCCCGCCAGAGCCGCGAGATGCTTGCCGACGGCGACCGAGCCCGTGAACGATACTTTCTTGACAAGCGGATGCGCCAGAAGTGCTTCCGAAATAGCGGCGGGATGACCCCAGACGATGTTGAGGCAACCTGCTGGCAGTCCAGCCTCTTCCAACAATCGAGCGAGCGCGACCACGGCCGAAGGCGAGTCTTCCGGCCCCTTGAGAACCATGGTGCAGCCGCTGGCGATTGCCGCGACGACCTTCCGCAACGCCTGGCTGAACGGGAAATTCCAGGGTGTGAAAGCCGCGCAGACGCCAACGGGTTCCTGAACGACATATTGATGCACGCAGGGGTCGCGGGCAGGGATGATACGGCCATAGATGCGGCGTGCTTCCTCGGCGGCCCAATCGGCATGGTCGGCCGCGAAGCGAACCTCGGCAACCGACTGCGCCAGTGGCTTTCCCTGATCGCGTGTCAGGCTATAACCGATTGTATCTGCGTTCCGCCTTGCGAGTTCGGCAAAGCGCCGCAAGACGTGCGAGCGCTCGAGAGGCGATGTGTCCTTCCAGGAAAGGAATGCCCGATGCGCGGCAGCGACCGCCTTCTCGATATTCGCGGCGTCGGCATAAGGTAGGCGAGCAAAGGCCTCGCCCGTCGCTGGATCTATAACATCGCCGGACTCGGCGGAACCATATATCCACCTGCCGTCGATCAGCATGCCGAGTTTCTCGTAGGCTGAGAGAGTTGCCACGTCGTTCATTGTCTACCTTCGATTTTGTCGCGATGGCGTTTGTCGACCGGCGAGCGGTCAGGTATCGCGACAAGAGAAGGCGCGCGCACCTTATAAGTCAAATTCCTGAAATTGCCTTATGCATGCTTGTAAGTAATATATGACGATGAACTATCGGCAGCTCGAAATCTTCTGCGCCATTATGGAACGCGCCTCCATCACGGACGCCGCTCAGCACCTTGGGCTGTCTCAGCCAGCAGTCAGCAAATCGCTGAAAGCAATGGAAGATCAGCTGAACATCCGGCTGATCAATCGGACCACGCGTGGCTTGCATCCAACAGACGAGGCGCGGGAACTCTACGCAGAGGCGCAGCGTGTGTTGCAAGGGTTCGCGCATTTCGAGACCTTTGCCCGCGACTTGCGCAAACTCGAACATGCGCGGCTGGTTGTCGGCGTCATGCCAGCTCTTTCAACGACCTGGCTTGCGCGCGTCGTTGCCGGATTTTCAACGGAGTATCCCGAAGTCTCGCTGGTCCTGCGGGCACAAGGTTCGGCCAATATCGTGAAGCTTGTCGCGCAGGGAGAGTTGGATATTGGCGTCGGACAGGTCCGGAGCGACGATCCGGTTGTAAGTAAACGCAAGCTCTACGATCTTCACATTATGTGCGCTCTTCCCATTGGTCATCCGCTGAATGGGCAGGACGAGGTGACGCCTCTCGACCTCCACGAGCGCTCGCTCATATTGCTCTCCACTCATGATGAGTTCCGCCGCATGCTCGACGGGCAGCTCCTGAGCAAAGGCGTTGCGATCAAATCCCGCATCGAAGCCACGCATAGCGTCATGGTGTGCGCGCTCGTCGCTGAGGGGCGCGGCGTTGGTATCGTCGACCACGAAACGGCAGCCATGAGCAAATGGGACAACGTCGTTTTCAAGCCGTTCAGGCCAACGGTGAAAACCCCGATCTATTTGCTCAGAAACACACGCAGCCCACAAAGCCTGGCGTCGAAACGCTTCTCTGAATACGTTCTGAAAAACAGGCTGAGGTAGGCCGCATCGAAGAAAGATCAGGCTGCTTTTCGAAGTTGATCGAACCGATCGGCGCGCAGTGGAGCAAGATCGACGGGCGCCCGGCCGGTCGCGATCAATTCGGCCATGATATCGCCCATGCCGGGCCCGAGCTGGAATCCATGCGCTGAAAACCCGTAGGCGTAATAAAGGCCTTCATGCCGCGGCGAGGCGCCGACGACCGGGACGTCATCGCTCATGCGCCCTTCCAGCCCGGCCCAGGTTCGAACGACCGACGCTTCCGCCATGATGGGAAAGAGTGACGTGACGATTTGCGCCGAGAGACGCAGCGGGGCGAAGGTTGCCTCGGCGCGGTTGGTATCCGGATCGGGCAGGCCGGGGCGTCCCCCGCCAATCACGACCGTGCCGTTGGGCATCTGCTTGAACGAGAGTGGCTTGCCGGCGGCTCCGACGACGGCGTTGCAGAACGGACGCAATCGTGTCGTGACCATCATCATGGGCGCATAGTTGCGCATTGGTGTCGGTTCGCCGACTGACTGTGCGAATTTGCTCGACCAGAGGCCGGCCGAGATTTGCAATTTTGGCGCTCTGAAAGTCCCAGCATCTGTTTCGACGTTCCAGACATTATCAGTGCTTTGCGAGACGGATTGGGCAGCGAGCCCCTCGTAAAACCTTGCCCCGAGGGATTTCGCCTTTCTGTAGATCCCGAATGTCGCTTGGAACGGCTGTGCGAACCCGTCATCGAGGCAGGCGATGGCGCCGACGATACGGTCCGTCACTCCTGGGATATGATGGCGAACCTCGACAGGTGTCAGCAGCGTCTCGTGGTCATAGCCAAGCGCCTTGAGGTCGACGATCCGCTGGCGCATCGCCACGAGGTCCTCGTCCTTCAGGCCCAGCTTGATCTGGGGAGATATCTGAAAGCCGCAGTCATCACCGACGAGATCGGCGATCCCATACCAGATGCGCATCGAATGTACCGAAATCGGCAGTTCGGCAAAATGGCGGCCAAGGCGGCGCACCCCGCCCGCGTTCACACCTGACGCATGGCGGGCAACGCTATCCTTCTCCAGCACCACGACGGAGAGGCCGCGCATGGCCGCAAACAGCGCCGTCGAGCATCCGTGGATGCCAGCGCCGATAATGATCAGGTCACAGTCTCGAACGATGCCAGGCTGGCTCATGACGGTTCACCTGCAACGGCAATTTGCTCTTCCGGATAGTCGGCAAGTTCGCTCAGAGGGACCGGCTTCAACGGAGGCCGTATCCGATAGTAGTCGCCCTTGCGGGGCGGTTCACCTCGGGCCGTTGCCATGATCGCCGAGACAGCAACGCCACAGACGCGCCCCTGACATGGGCCCATTCCGGTGCGAATGAGAGATTTGATTTGATTGGCGCTATGCGCCCCGATGGCGACACGTGTCCTGATCTCGCCGGCGGTGACTTCTTCGCATCGGCAGACGATCGTGCCATCGGCTGGTGCAAGTATTTCCGGCGACGGTGCGAAGAGAGCCTCCAGAAATGGGCGGACGGCCAGATCGCTCGCCAGTTCTGCCCTCGCGGCGGCAATGTCTGCGGCGTTACTCTTGCCTGCGAGTCCGGCGAGGTGCCTACCGAGGATGCGGCCCTGCAGCGCCGCAACCGCCGCACCGCCAATGCCGCCGGCGTCGCCGACGATGTAGAGTCCTGGCTCACTCGTCTCGAAGTTCTGGTCCAGGACGGGCCTAAAGCAATGCTGGCGGTCATCCCACTCGTGCGAGCAACGCAGGAGGCGGGAAACTTGCTGATTGGGGATCACGCCTTGATGCAA
>FTCV01002104.1_pt1 | contig 16111 bp, 12 predicted proteins | sample 1639691 | NCBI WGS metagenome assembly FTCV01 (sample SAMEA3914864, study PRJEB12502) | metagenome | biome: forest; material: soil | place: USA | collected 2012-03-12 | depth 0.3 m
AACACACCGACCACACGCAGGGTCGTGGCTGAGGGGGCCCGCCCCGCAACCCTCGGATTAGCCGTCGTTTTCGGGAAACAGGATCGGCGGAAGCTGAACGGCGAGCACCAGGCAGATCAGCATCAGCCCCTCGATAGCGGCGATCGCAGGCCCAACGGCGCCCACCTCGCCATGCGGGGCCCCGGCGAAGAATGCAGTGCCGACGATCGCAATGCCCAACGCCATGCCCAATTCCTGCACTGTCTTGATCAGCCCGCTCGCGGCACCGGCATGGCTGCGGTCCACGCGGGCAAGGATCACGGGTGTGAGCGGGCCACTGGTCATGCCCATGCCCGTTCCCGCCAGTGCAAGACAGGGCAGCGCCCACCAGAACGGCACGCCGCTCTCGATCCACAACAACGTGCCGCCCGCAAACAGCGCCATCAGCGCAATCCCGCCGACCAGCACCCACTTGCCATGGCTGGTCACCAGCTTGCGGCCAAGGAAAGCGATACCCAGCATCACGCCGGCGCTGAAGGGAATGTGCAGCAGGCCGGTCTGGAGCGGAGAAAAGCCCAGCAGCTTCTGCGCCCCAAAGGCGAAAACGAACAGGAACCCGCCCGTCGCCGCGCCGAATGCAAGGGCAATAGCAAGGCCGAACGCGAACTGCCGCTGATGGAACAGTTCCGGCGCGAACAGTGTCGGCTCACCCATCCGCTGGCGCGTCAGCGTACGCCGCCAGACAAGTGCCAGTAGCACCGGCGCGGCAACCAGCAACGCCAGATGCCACGGCCGCCAGCCCAAATCGTGCCCGCGCACCAACGGATAGAGCAGCGCCGCCATAGACACCGCGAACAGCATGGTCCCCCCGCCGTCGATCCCCCGCGCGATCGGCGAACGCGCTGCCGGAAGCAGCCGCCACGCCACGATCACGGCCGCCACGCCGACCGGCACATTGATGAGGAACACGCTCCGCCAGCCAAGGTCGAACAGGTTCGCGTGGATCAGCACGCCGCCGATGATCGGCCCACAGATAGCCGAAAGCCCGCCAATCACACCGACCCACGCCAGCTTCGCTACGCGCTCCAGCGGTGCGAACATGACTTGGATCAGCGCCATCACCTGCGGCGCCATCATCGCCCCTGCTCCGCCTTGCAACACGCGCGCGGCGATCAACTGGTCCGGGCTGCCCGACAGACCACAAAGCATGGATGCAAAGGTGAAACCCGCCACCCCGCCGATGAACAAGCGGTTGTAGCCGAAAGCATCGCCCAGCCTGCCGCCCAGCATCAGCAAAAGCGCGAAGGCCAACGAATAGCCCGCCGCCACCCACTGCGCCTGCGCTGCCGCCGCACCGAAATCGCGCTCGATCACCGGCAGCGCGGTGTTGACGATGGTGACGTCCACGATCTCCAGGACCAGCGCCACCATCAGCGTCAGGTAGGCGAGCGACTTCTGTCGCTCGGTCAATTCCGCCGGAAGCGCCGACGACGCAAGTGCCGTCAAATCACGCCTTCCTTCAACATCGAGACCGCCGTCGCACAGGCCCGTGCCGTCAGCGCCATGTAGGTGAGCGAGGGATTCTGACAGGCCGAGGAACTCATCTGCGCGCCATCGGTGACGAACAGGTTCGGAATGTCATGCGCCTGGCTCAGCCGGTTGAGAACCGAGGTCTTCGGATCCCAGCCCATGCGGGCGCCGCCCATTTCGTGGATGGAGGTGCCGCCGTGGCCGGGCTTGTCGAAGCCCATGATGACGTGCCCACCGGCGTCGGTGAGCATCTTGGTCGCTTCGCGGTGCGCGTCGGCAAGCGCGGCCATTTCCTCCTTGCCATGCTCGAAGGCAATCTCAAGCTGGCGGATGCCGCGCGGGTCGGTGCGGTTGCTCAGCGTCAGACGATTGCTGGCGCGCGGCATCGAATCCGCGAAGACCACCAGCACCATCGTCCAGGGGCCGATCTGGTGCAGCTCATCCTTGTAGTCCTTGCCGATGCCACCCATCCGCTTGCCGCGCGTCCAGGTGCCTTGCAGCGCGCCGCCCTGGAACGAATAGCCGCGCGTAAAGCCGTCACCATCCAGCGTGTCGAGATTGCGGAAGCGAGGGATGACGATGCCGGTGGGCCGGTTGCCGAAGCTCGTCCGCCCCTCGAAACCGGGCACTACCGCCATGGCCGCCATCGTATTGGCATGGTCCATGATGTGCGTCCCCAGCACGCCACTGGAGTTGGCAAGGCCACGCGGCATCGCCTCATTGGCGGAATTCAGCATCAGGTGCACCGAGTTGAACGCACCCGCGTTCAAGAACACCACGCGCGCGTACGCCACTTTGTGCTCGCCGGTCTTGGTGTCGATCCAGCGCACACCGGTGACGCGGCCGGTCTTCGCGTCATAATCGACCTTGTGGACCTGCGCGTCGGTCACGACGGTCAGGCGCCCGGTCTTCTTCGCGGCCGGCAATGTGGCCGATTGCGTCGAGAAATAGGCGCCGTAAGAGCAGCCCCGCGCGCAAATGCTGCGGTACTGGCAGTGGGCCCGGCCTTGTTCCGGGCGCGCTTCGGTCAGGTTGGCGGTGCGGCCGATGGTCATCACCCGGTCCGGGTACTTGGCGCGGATGCGTTCCCGCATCGCGCTTTCCACGCAGTTCAGTTCCATCGGCGGCAGGAACCGGCCGTCGGGAAGCTGCGGCAGCCCCTCCGCCGCTCCGGAAACGCCGACGAACTCCTCCACCTTGTCGTACCACGGGGCAAGATCGGCGTAGCGGATCGGCCAGTCAGTGCCGAAACCGTCGCGCTTGTTGGCACCGAAGTCATAGTCCGACCAACGATAGCACTGCCGCCCCCAAGTCAGCGAGCGACCGCCGAGCTGGTAAGAGCGGAACCAGTCGAAGTCCTTGCCCGGTGCCTTCTGATAAGGCTGATCGGCATCGTTGACGAAATGGCCTTCGGTAAACTCGTTGAAGTGCCGATTAAGCATCTGCACGGGGTATTCCCGCGCATAAAGCTCAGCATCGCCCTGCCCGCGAAACTCCATCTCCCACGGGGCCTTGAGTTCGGTTTCGTAGCCGGTCTGATGCTCGATATTGCGGCCGCGTTCCACCATCAGCACGGTAAGGCCGGCCTCGGTCAGTTCCTTGGCCGCCCAGCCGCCGGTAATGCCGGAGCCGACGACGATAGCATCAAACCGGGGAGCATCGAATTTTGTAGTATTGGTCATGGTCAGCCGAAATCCACTGCGGTCCAGTCGCTGGAAAATGCGCGCATCCCGGGCAGGATGGGGATGTCCCACTCCCACTTGCCGGGGACCAGTTCATAGCGAAGCTCCTGCGATCCGCCGGCCTCACTGGTGTAGTAGCCGGTGAGGATCAGCCCCTTCAGCGCAGTCCATGGCGAAGGCGGCGCGCCTTGCGCGAAAGCCTGCGCATCGAGCGCGGCCAGCAGGCGCGTGCGCTCAGCAAGGTCGTGCCGCAGAAAGTCGCCGCCTGCCGCACGGTCGAGCGTGTGTTCCAGCCAGGCGAGATGGCGCAGTGATCCGTCACGGCGGCGAAATGGCGCGATGGCGGCCGTTATCATTTCCGAAGCCATCGGCGCGCGGGTTCCCGAAAGCCCGTGCGCGAGCGCCAGAACCACGAAATCACCGACGCCCACGTCCATTGCGCCCGGCGTTTCGGTGCGCGGGATCACCAGATCGGAAACGTCCGCGATCAATTTGCGCTGGCGATCGCTCGGCACGTCCGCCGCGTCGAGATCGGTCAGCTTGACGCCCGCGACAGGGATGCCCAGAGCAAGCGCCAGCAAGGCCGCACCGGCAGTGAATTCACGGCGGTTCCAGCCTTTCTTTACGCCGCTCATGCGCCGACATTCCCCCACGCGGGAACGGTGCGAGGGTCGATCTCACGGTCCAGTTCGGTAGCGATTCGGTACACCGGGCCGATGAAGGCCCGCGGCCCTCTGCCCACCATGCCCATCCGCAGGCGCGCTTTCGTCATGCTTCCTCTCGTATGATTTATAATGATGGTTCTAATTTTAGATGAGCCGTTCGGTCAAGGCCTTCGATTGCATTGACCGCGATCAAAATCACCGATAGGAAACGCGAATAGTAATTCTAATATAGCGCCGGTCAGCGGCGCGGGCGGAGAGGCATGAACCCGGTTTCCCGATTCTTCAGCAAGCTCACCATGAAGCCGCAAGGCATGACGATCGTCATCGCGGCCTTCCTTCCGATCTTCGCGATCGTGTCGATGTTCCCGATCGTGGCATCGATGATCGCGCATTTCCATACGGACCCGAATGCTGCTGCCAAGGTGCCGCTGATGGTCACTGCACCGGGCCTTACCATCGCCATCCTCGCCCCGTTCGCGGGCTGGTTCGTGGACACGTTCGGCCGCCGCCGGTTGCTACTGATCTGCACGTTCTTCTACGGGCTGTTCGGCACCCTGCCCTTCTTCCTGGACGACCTGAACCACATCTTTGCCAGCCGCCTGGCGCTGGGCATTTGCGAGGCGGGCATCCTCACCATCGTCAACACCCTGATCGGCGACTACTGGGATAACGAAAGCCGCCGCAACTGGCTGTTCCTGCAAGGCGTTGTCGGGCCGTTCCTGGCCTCCGGCGTGATCCTGATGTCCGGCCTTGTCGCTTCGATGAAGTGGAACGGCGGCTTCCTGGTCTACCTTGTCGCGTTCCCAATCTACTTCGCGATGCTGGCGTTCCTCTACGAGCCCAAAGGCCGCGCCGCGCATGACGATGCGCCGCTGGAATCGAGCGTAGAGAAAGCGCGCTTCCCATTGGGCGCCGCGCTAGGCGTGGCGGCGCTGACGCTGTTTTCGGCCGCGCAGTATTATGTCTTCATCGTCAACGGCAGCATCGCGTTCGGCGAAGTGGGGGTTACCGATCCCGCCGCCGTCGCCAAGATGAGCTTCCTGCCCAGCCTGTTCGTGATCCTGGGCGCGCTGCTGTTCCGTATCCTGTCGGGCCGTTCCAACGGCGTGCAGCTTGGCGCGTTCCTAGCCATCCTTGGCACCGGCCTTGCCGTGATCGGGCTGGCCCGCAATCCGGGAGAGATGATCGTCGGCCTTGCCATTCAGCAGACCGGCGCGGGCATGGCGGTGCCCTCTCTGATCGCCTGGGCCCAGACCAAGTTCCCCTTCGAGCATCGCGGCCGGGGCATGGGCATCTGGACCGGATCGTTCTTTTTCGGCCAGTTCATCTCGCCCGTCCTCGTCCATCAGGCCAGCGGCGCGACCGGATCCATGCAGGGCGCCTTCGTCACGGCAGGCATATGCTCGCTTGCAGTCGCCATCTGCGCCCTGAGCATGGGGATAACCCGCAGCAAAACGCCGCTGGCGATCTGAAGCGACTTGGGTTGACAGCCAAGTTCGAAGCGGGGCGCTGATGCGCCCCGCACTCGTTTACAGAATGCGATCCTCGTAGCATTGGTCGCACAGCGACGGTTTCCCGCAATCCTGCCGGTCGTAAGGGCAGTCAGGATTGCGAAGAACGTATCGGATCATCGCGCGGAATGCCGACATCAGCCGCCTTTCCGCTGCCCGATCATTTTCGCAACCCCGCGTCCTGTCCATCGCCATCGTCGCAGAAATCCGCTGGAATAGCCTCGCACCAAGGCAAACCCTAACGTCTGGCCGCAGGGCGCCTTGCCGATGAGGCCGGGTTAAAACAGCCGTTCCGGATCATGGACGGCGCGCAGCGGACGGACCCGCATGGGAGGATCAAAAAACGTCGCAACATCGCGGATATCGACCCTGGATATCGGCGCCGGATAGCGACCTTGGATCCAGCCATGATCCTCCGCCAAATCCAGAAACGTGGCAGAAACATCACGCCTCCGCCGAAAGTTTTATGTCAATCTTGCGAGCGCCTCGCATTAGCGCTAGCGGGCCGGGCAAGGATCGAGCACTTTCAATCAGAGGTTCAGGAATGACCACGAATACCGCACGTCTCAGGCTTATGCTTGGCGCAGCTTCCGGCATCATCTCGGCGGCGCTGCTCGTCGGTCCGGCTCAGGCCCATGCGGAAGCGGCCGATGCCAATTCCACTGGCGGCCGTGACGATATCGTGGTTACCGGCACGCGCGCCGTGACCGACGCCAGCTCGGGCACCAAGAGCGATCTTCCCATCGCCGAAACCCCGCAATCGCTGTCCGTCATCGATTCGGCGACGATTTCGAAGCTCGGCGTCCAGAACCTGAACCAGGCCCTGCGCTTCGTGGCCGGCGTAACGCCGGAAACGCGCGGTTCGTCGGCCGAAGTCTACGACCAGTTCAAGCTGCGCGGCTTCGACGTCGACACCTATCTCGACGGGCTGCGCCAATATGCCAGCGCCACCGGCTATGCTTCGCCGCAGGTCGACATGTCCCGCCTCGATCGCATCGAAGTGGTCAAGGGCGCAGCATCGGCGCTTTACGGTGCGTCGAGCCCCGGCGGCCTTGTCAACATGCAGAGCAAGCTGCCGATCGACAACGCCTTCTACGGCGCCGTCTCTGGCACCTACGGCAACTATGACGCCTATCGCATCGATGCCGACGTTGGCGGCAAGATCGGCAGCGGCGTCCTCTGGCGCCTCTACGGCAGCGCCAACGGCGCCGACACGCAGCAGGATATCGGCAAGCGCGAACGACAGACGGTATCGGGCGCAGTGACGCTGGGCTCCGGCACGTCGACCGATTTCACGGTGCTCGCCGCCTATTCGCACGATCCGTACAACGGCAACTACGGCGCATTCCCGGCGTACGGCACGCTTGACGACAATCCGCAGGGCAAGATTTCAACCTCGTTCTACGGCGGCGAACCGAACGACTTCTTCAGCCGCGAACAGTTCGGGCTGACTTACATCTTCAACCACGACTTCGGTTCGGGTTGGAAGTTCCGCTCATCGGCACGCTATCAGTACGTCAAGAGCCAGCTTGGCATCGTCTACACCAGCGGCGGCTATAACAGCGACACGGACTATACGCGTGCGTCCTATGCCACCAACGAAGAACTGAACACGTTCACCTACGACAACCAGCTGACCGGCAAGGTGAACACTGGCGCCATCGAGCACAGCCTGCTGTTCGGCGTAGACCGTCAGGTCGCGCACTCCAGCGAGCTGTATGCATTCGGCACCGCGAACGACATCAATCCCTACGACCCCGTCTACGGAACGATGCCGACGCCTAGCGATCCCTATCACGTGCCTGCCTACCTCGATCCGGCGACCTATTCCGGATACGATCCGAACAACTTCATGACGCCCACGCTGACCAAGGCGCAGCAGCGCCAGCAGGGGCTCTATGCGCAAGACCAGATTTCGGTGGGCGGCCTGCGCGTCCTCCTCAGCGGCCGTTACGACTGGGCGCGTGCGCGCGTCGATGGCATCGGTCGTAACGACGGGAAGTTCACCTACCGCGTTGCTGCCCTCTACAAGACCGACCTGGGCCTTTCGCCCTATGTCACCTACTCGACCTCGTTCCAGCCTTCGGCCAGCTATGTCGCCACCGGGTTCGATGCCGATGGCAACGCCAACCTCTCCATCGCCAAGCCCACCACCGGCAAGCAGGTCGAGGCCGGTGCCAAGTACCTGATCCCCGGCACCGACATTCTGGTGAGCGCGGCCTACTTCCACATCGAACAGAGCAATCTGATCGTCTCGGTGCCGCTGGCGAATTACTCGCTCCAGGCGGGCAAGGTGCGTTCGCAGGGTGTGGAAGTAGAAGCTTCCGGCACACTGCCTTACGGCTTCGACTTCCGCCTGGCGTTCAGCCGCCAGAGCGTGAAGGACGTGAAGGACACGGACGAAACGCTCGTGGGCAAGGGCCTGGCCGTCGTCGGCAAGGGCGGCGTCTCCGCGAACATCAACTGGACCGCGCAGTCCGGCGCGCTTGACGGCCTGAAGATCGGCGGCGTGGTTCGTCATGTCGACGAGACTTATGCCGGCAATTCGATCTACACCCCCGGCTACACCGTGTTCGATGCGCTGGTGCGCTACGATCTGGGCAAGGCGATCCCGAGCCTTGACCGCGTGACGTTGGGCCTGAATGCCGCGAACATCTTCGACAAGAAGTATCTGACCAGCTGCTACGCCGCCTATGGCTGGTGCTGGTACGGCAACCGCCGCACCGTTCAGGGCACCATCGGCTTCACCTGGTAAGCCGCTTACGGGCACGAAAAACGGCGCGTACTCCACGGAGTGCGCGCCGTTTTCTTTTGTAAGCGCCGAACGTCAAGTGAGTGCGGCAATCTCCATCTCCGCGGCCAAGCCACGATCCTCACAGTGGCGCGCAATGCGCAGCGTGAGGCGGTCTGCAACAGGCTCCCAGCCCTGCTCTCCCCAGCGCTGCAAGGCGCGTGGTTCCAGGGGAACCGCAACGCGCCGGCTTTCCCCGGCAGCCAGTTCGACGCGGGCGAAGCCGACGAGCGCGCATTCGGGCCGATCACGGTAGACCTGCACCACATCGCTACCCGCACGGTCTGACAGGTTGCGCACGGTGACGTACAGCATGTCGGCCTCAACCGCTGCATCTGCCCATTCGAAGCGGGCATAGCCCATGCCCGAACCGAACGGATGGCGCGCGGCCGTGCCCTTTGCAGCGAGACCGCGATAGCCCAGCAGCGTGCCTTCGGAATAGGCGAGCGAACCATCAGCCGCGGGCTGGAGCGCTAAGGCCGGGTAGTCAGCCTCGCTCGCGGCAATCGTTACTGGCATACGCCCGCCCGGCTCACGCACGCCCGAAAGCACGTCGGCCAGTGCGCGGGCAAAACCCTCGCCCGGATACCAGACCGAGAGCAGCGCCGCTGCCTTATCCTCCCACGCGCTGTCGAACGCATGGCCGACATTGACGATCACCGCCGTGCGCGGATTGGCGGCCGTCACCGCATCGATCAGGCGAAGCTGTTCGGCAGGCAGCAGGGTATCGGGACGATCCTTGCTTTCCACGCTGGAGTCGGACGTTTCGCCGACAATCAGGAACACAGCGTCCGCCGCGCGGGCGGCCTCAACGGCGGCCTGGAGCATCTCCTCGGCGCTGCCAGGGCCGCGCAATCCGTACCACAGGCCCTGTACGCGCCCACCAATCCACGAGAATTCGACGGTGATCGAGACCTCCTGCCCTTCGGCAAGATCAAGGCTGACCACATCGGAATCGCCGCGTTTCAGCACGCCCATCACGTCGCCCGCCGGGATCTCTTTGCCCGCGCGCAGCACCTCCACGCCATCGACAAGAATGCGCGCCGCGCCAGTCGAGCCGAGGTGCAACTTGTGCTCACCCGCACGCGTTGCCGTGTAGCGTCCGCTGGCGCGCACCGAGCCCGGCTCGGTAAAGCGCGCCTGATCGTGCACACCCACGAACCAGACAAGCGAATTGGTATCGCGCGTCTCGCGAGTAAGCACGTCGCCCACGCAATCCGGCGCGCCAAAATATTCCAGCGTCATGCCGCGCCTGCAGCCATCGCCGATGTCCATCGCCGGCGTCACCGCCATGTTCGGCAGGCGCGGCTGCGGATCGACGCCGGGTTCGAACAAGATCTCACAGGACGCCCCATAAGTCTCACGCAGCGCATCCACTGGCGTCGGCGCATCGGGAGAGATCGAAATCTTGGCGAACGTGCCGCCCTGGAAGCACGGCGCCCAGGCGTTGGGGCCGATCACGGCCAGCGTCTTCACCGATCCCGGCGCCAGCGGCAACATATCGCCTTCATTGCGCAGCAGGGTGAACCCGGCCGCCGCCGCCTCGATCAGCAAAGCTTCCGCCTCGGCGGCCGGCATCGGCGCGGCCTTGTTGGCAGTGATCCGGTGCGCGACCGAGGCAACGCGCGATGCGGCGTCCTCAATGCGCGCCGGATCGACCGCCCCCACAGCCACTGCCGCCTCCAGCTTGTTCCCCATGAACCGCGCCGGCCCCGGCATTTCCAGATCAAGGCCGGCGTTGATCGTGCCCTCGCTGGAATGGGTGCCGAACCAATCGCTCATGATGAGGCCATCGAAGCCCCAGTCCTGCTTGACCACGCTGGTCAGGACATGCGCCTGTTCGGAACACCACGATCCGTTGACTTTGTTGTAGGCCGCCATCAGCCCCACGCAGCCAGCCTTGGCCGCATATTCGAAGGGCAGCAGGTAGACTTCGCGCAAAGTCCGCTCGTCCACCTGCACGTCGACCTCGTCGCGCGCGGTCTCGCTATCGTTGCAGACCATATGCTTGGCGACGGAGCCTGTACCGGTAGATTGCAGGCCCTTGACCCATTCCGCGCCGAGCACGCCAGTCAGCACGGGATCTTCCGAGAAATACTCGAAAGCCCGTCCGGCCAGCGGACTGCGGGCAAGGTTCAGATTGGGCGCCAGCACCGCATCCACCCCGCGTGAAACCGCTTCGCTGCCGACCAGCGCGCCGACGCGGCGGGTAAGGTCGCGGTCCCAGGTCGCGCCCAGCAGCGTCGAACACGGGCTGAGCAAAGCGATATCGCGCTCATCCACTTTACCGCTGGCGATGCCGAGCGGCCCGTCGGACATGGTGAAGGACGGAATGCCGGCGTCGGGCACCGCCAGCGAGGACCACATCGCCCCGCCAGCGGTAAGCGCGCAGGATTGGGCCAAAGTCACATCGCTCATGCCAATGCCTCCATGCGGAATGCCATGATCTGTTCGGCCTGCGCACGCACGGCGCGGGCAATGCCTTCGTCGGCCAACGACCCGTCCGGCGCGAAAGGCTTCTGCTCCACGGAGTTGACCGCGACGCCCACCGGCGTCGGCCAACCACGCATCGCGTGAACCACGTCGCGCATCGCCGAAAGCGTGGTGCCGCAGGCCTGCCAGCCCGCCGCCGTGACGACCAAACCCACCGGCCGTCCGTCGAAATAGACGCGCGCGTCACCGCGCAAGTCTTCCAGCAGATCGATGGCGTTCTTGACGAGGCCGGAATAGCCGCCGTGATAGCCGGGGCTACCAATCACGATCCCGTCCGAGTTACGAACCGCATCCACCAACGCCTGCTCCTCAGCCGTGCGGGCCGGGTTCTCCGGATTGAAATGCGGCAGGGCGGCGAGCGCAGGTCCATCGAACATCACGGTTTCGGCACCGAATGCGGCGCATTCAGCCAAGACGGCGCGCACGATCCGCTCACTGGAAGAGGCTTGGCGGAAAGTGCCGCCCAGCCCGACGATCCGCCGCGGGGCGGACGAAATCACGGTCATCGCATTCTCCTCAAGTGGCGCGGCCTTCTTGTGGGCCGCGCCGTAATCACGACTACCGAAAATGCCCACAAAGGCATTTTCGTGGCGGCACCTGCCCACTCCCCCGCCCGACCTCCCACAAGTGTACCCAGTTGGGAGGTCGGGTGGGGGAGTGGGCAGGTGCCGCAAAATCCGCCTTCAGCGGATTTTCAAACGAACCCTCAGGCCGGAACGGCCGCCTTGAACGCCGGCATCACCTTGTCCGCCATCAAGCGCAGCGTCTGGTCGCCATAGGCAAGGCGCTGCTCGGTCAGCGGGCCGGTGGTCGTGCCGCAGAGCACGTTGCCGATGCCCAGTTCGGCATAAGGCGTCAGATGCTCCAACACCGTTTCAGGCGAGCCATAGAGGCACCAGGTGCCGATCCAGTCCTCGCTCAGCGCATCGGGCGTCTGGTCGGTCTTCTTGTTGGCATCGTCGCTTTCGGCGCGGGCGTTGAACTCCGCCTCACGCTCGATCGCTTCCTGATAGCTGCGCAGGATCACTTCCAGTTCCTCACGCGCCTGATCGTCGCTCTCTGCCACGTGGACCACCTGATAGGTGTGCGTCGTCCAGTCGAGCGCGGACTTCACCACCGCATCGTCATGGCCCGCTTCCAGCAGGAAGCCCTTGTAGATGTCGAACCACTTCTTCACGTGAACGAAGGGCTCGGTGCCGCCGATCTTGGGCGGGGTGAAGGCGGGGATGAAGGCCGGCCAGCCATTCTCCGCCGCGCGGCGCGAGCTGGCCTCCTTCATCGCCACCGGCATCAGCCGTGCATGGCCCGGCGTGAACGGCGACGGGGTGATGCGCTGGAGCACGCGGCCCTTGTACGGCCCGTTGTCGATGACGACAGCGGGGTCTTCCATGCCCTTGGCCCAAAGCTCCTCCGCAATCGCCAGGTTGTTTTCGGCGAGGCGACCGGCATCGCGATAATCCACGGCGAAGCCGATCATCTCTTCCGGCGTTGTGCCGGAACCGACGCCGACCAGCAGCTTGCCATCAGTCAACTGGTCCAGAATGTTGATCCGCTCCGCAAAGCGCACTGGATGGTGCAACGGCACCGAAACGACTGAGAAGCCGAAATGCATCTTGGGCATCTGCGCGGCGAGATAGGCGGCGAAGATGAAGCTGTCGCTGGCCACCGGCATATAGCCGTTGAAGTGATGGTCCGGCAGGAAGATCGCATCGTAATCGAGATCGGCCGCCAGTTTCGCGTGCCCCTCAAGATCCTTCATCAGCTTGCGATCCTGCTCAGGACCGAGCGAACGGGCGTTCAGAAATACGGAAAAACGCATCTTCCCCTCCCTTTGGGGCATTGCCGCCGCCGCGATGGCGTGCCGGTCGATGTGAATAAGACTGAATTAGAATTGACGTTCGTATTTCGATAGGCTGTTTGTTGCCGTTATGTCAACACGCGCAAAACCCAAGGCCGCTGAAAAAAAGCTGGCCGTCGATTCCGTCAGCCGGAAACCCCAGCAAGGCCGCAGCAAAGCCTCGCTCGAGCGAATGTTGACGGCCGCCGAAAAGCTGATGCTGGAACGCGGGAGTGAGGAGTTCACGCTTCAGGAGGTCAGCCAGACCGGAAACGTCTCGATCGGGTCGATCTACCTACGGTTCGAGAGCAAGGAGAATCTGGTCCGCGCGGTGATCGGCAACCACTTGAAGCGCATGGAAGAGCGCGAGAACGAGATGATGAAGCGCGTTCGCAGCGAGTCCGACTCACTGGCAACGGTGGTTCCCTCTTTCGTCGAAAACTACGCCGAACTGCTACGCGAAGAAGCGCCGCTGCTGCGCCAGAGCATGGCCCGCGCCGCCTTCGACCCGCTGGTTGCCGAACCTGGCCGCGAAAGCGCCAACCGCGCGGCGGCGTTGGGAATCGGCGCGATGCTGGAATACCGCGACCAGTTCGGCGGCACCGATCAGGAGCGCAAGGCGAATGCCGCCTACCAGATCATCTTCGCCACACTGGCCCGTCAGCTCAGCCTGGGTTCGACCGGGGAATCGGTCCACCCGCAGGACTGGAAGGAGCTGAAGATAGAGCTTGGCCGCATGTGCCTGGCCTATCTCACCACGGATCTGTGACCACCCGCCTTTGATAACCGGCTCGCGAAGAGGCTGTCAGCCAGCCTCTTCGCGCTCCACCACGATGTGCGTGGCAAAGTCCGTCGGCGTGGATTCCGTCACGCGGTAGCCAAGCGCGGGCAAATCCAGCCCTTCGAACATCGCCTCGCCCTTGCCCAGCAGCACAGGTGAGATCGCGAAGTGCAGGTCGTCGATCAGCCCGGCCTGAAGATATTGCCGCACCGTCGATACCCCGCCGCCAATCTTGACGTCCTTTGCGCCCGCCGCCTCTCGCGCGCGTTCCAGCGCCGCGTGGATACCGTCCGTCACGAAGTGAAAGGTCGTGCCGCCCTCCATGACGATGGGCGCGCGCGGATAGTGCGTCAGCACGAATGTGGGCGCATGATAGGGCGGATTGTCTCCCCACCAGCCGTTCCAGCTATCATCGGGCCAATCGCCACGCACCGGGCCGAACATGTTCCGGCCGAGGATGAAGGCGCCGAACCCTTCCATGGAGCGTCGGGCAAAGTCCTGGTCCACGCCGTCAGAGCCGCCCTCTTTCCCGATCATGGTCTGAAACATCCGGGTGCCGTAGAGCCAGTTGTGAAGCTCTGGCCCCCGCTTTCCAAGCGGGTCTTGAAGGCTCTGCTCCGGACCCGCTCCGAAACCGTCCAGAGACAGGGAGAACCCCGCCACTCTCACACGCGTCATCCCGGCCTCCTCTTTTACCCCCCGCATGCTGCCCTGCCGGGGCGCGATCCGCAATCGGGAAGCGGAGGCAGAGCATCGGGCCAGTCCACGACCCGATGCTCTGCCGCCAAGGGCCTGACTTCAAGGCTTGCGAAGCACAACCTTGTCCAGATCCTCCCCCGTCGCCGTGTAGGCACGATAGGTCAGTTCGTTGGGAGCGACGTCGATCACCTGATAGGCCTGCGTGCGCGACGCCGATTTGCGCGCCCAGGGCAGCGATGCAACGTCGTACATCTTCGGCCCGGCGACGGAGACGGCATAAGTCGCCCCCTGATCGTCGGCAGCAGGCCCATCTGGACCGACAGCGCCGCGCGCATAGCCATGGTCGTGGCCCTGCAGAACCAGATCGACGCGGTACTTGTCGATCAGAGGCTTCAAAGCCGCGCGCACCTTGGGATTGTCACGCCCCGGCTCGCTGGAGAACAGCGGGAAATGCAGGAACATTACCGTCCAGCGGTTCGGATTGTTGGCCAGCAGGCCGTCCAGCCACTTCACGATCGCCTTGCGGGCTTTCTCGTCCCGGTCAACCTGCATGGAATCGATCGAGATCAGGCGCAGGCCCTGATAGTCCGTGTACCAGTTGGTCTCACGCCCAGCCGGTACATCGGCCGGGCCGTCATCCGGAAGCGTGAACTGGCGGCGCCATTGCCCAGTGATCGAGGATCCGGCCCGCGCGCTTTCGTCCTTCACGTATTCGTGGTTGCCCGGCGTCGGCATTTGCGGCGTCTGGGCATAGAGGAACCCGCCGGAGGCGAACCATTCGCCCCATTCGGCATCGCTATCATGCCGGTTCACCAGATCGCCGGCATGGATCACGAAAGCCGCGTCCCCCGCCTGACGAAACGCCATGCGCAAGGTGCGCGAGGCTTCCGACAGGATGTTGTTCTGCATGTCTCCCATGTAGATGAAGCGGAACGGCGCAGCTTCCTTCTTCGCGGTGCGGAACTGGAACCATTCGGACCAGTGTGTGCCGTCGCCGACGCGATAGGCATAGACGGCATCGGGATCGAGGCCCTTCAACACCGCCGAGTGATAGGCGGCGCGGAAGGCAGGATCCTCACGCACGGGCAGTGTCGCATCGTCGGTCGTCGCGGCCTGCGTCATCGGCGATTTCACATAGTCCGGGCTGTTGGTGGCGCGGGCATATTGCACTTGCCCCGCCGTACCCGGTGCAGAGCGCCAGGTGACGGCCATCTCCGTCGCCGGATCGGTGGTGAGATTGAGCACGATGCGCTCCGGCGCGACAGTCGCGGCGGCGAGCGGCACCGGCGTGTCCTGCGCTTGCGAGACAGCCGGGAAGGCGGCGCCCAGCAGCAGGGCGCCGGCAAGAATGCGGATAGTCATTACGAAATCCTCAGAAGATCAGATTGAAGCCGAGCGAGATCGTGCGCCCGTTCTTGATGTAGGCGCGGCTCGCCCCGGTTCCGGAGGAGACGGTTTCCCAATAGGTATGCGCGTCGAACAGGTTCTGGACCTGGAGCTGGACCGAGGACTTCTTCAGGAAGGTCTTGCGGAAGGTCAGATCCACGAAGCTGTAGGCCTGCTCGTAGGGATTATTGCCGAAGTCCTGGATACCGCCCATGAACTTGGACTGATAGTTCCACGCGCCGTAGATTTCCCAGCCCTTGCGTTCCCAGAAAAGCTGGAGGTTGGCGATGGTGTTCGGTGTTTCCATCAGCGGCAGGGTATAGCCTTCCGGATGCCACGAAAGGCCGGTCACCGCCTTGGACCGTTGCAGCGTCAGGTTGCCCCCCACACCCAGCGAACCGAGCACGCCCGGTAACCAGTGCAGCAACTGCTGCGCGCTGAATTCCACGCCGTAGACCTCGGCCCACTTGCCGTTGTTCGGCATGGAGATCGTCACGCCTTCGGGGTTCACATTGTCACCCAGCGTTCCGTTGCGAATGTTGCTGGAAGAGGAGCGGAACAGGAAGTTGGTGATGTGCTTGTAGTAGACTGCGACCGAATAGGCGCCGGTCTGGCCCGCATAGTGCTCCAGCGACATGTCGAGGTTCAGCGATCGCATCGGCTTCAGGTTGGGATTGCCCTGCGAGATGGAAGTCAGGATCCATTCGGAGATCGGGTTCTCATCACCGTCGCCATCGGGATCGGTGTCGTAGCCATA
>FTCV01000629.1_pt1 | contig 16086 bp, 18 predicted proteins | sample 1639691 | NCBI WGS metagenome assembly FTCV01 (sample SAMEA3914864, study PRJEB12502) | metagenome | biome: forest; material: soil | place: USA | collected 2012-03-12 | depth 0.3 m
CCGCCGAGCAAGCGCTCGACGCTGCCAAAAATCTCCAGGCCCTCGCGGCGGATCGACGCGACGCTCTTACCCGCAATCGTGCCTTGCTGCGGTTCGTGCCACTCTGGACCGCGCGCGAAAATGCCAGCGCTGTATTGCAGGAAGCCAACGACAAGCGCACCGCAGCGCAGAATGCGCTAGCTAACGCCCATGCCCAGCTCGAGATGTCCGCAGCAGCAGCACGGACCGCAGCGAATGCCTTGGAGCAGCAGGAGCGGGAAGCCGAAGCTCTCGCCCCGGCGTTGGCGGCTGCGCGCATCCTCGACCGGCAACTTGCAGACACCGGCAAAGCGCTCGCGCATGCTTCGCGAGAAGCAGATATGCTCGCCACGCGAGTCCACGAGGCAGAGGCATCCGCCGCAGCGGCCGCAGAATCCTTCGCAAAGGCGCAAACCCGGATCGCCAATGCCGCTGCGTGGTGCACCAGCAACGCGGCACTTCGCATCCTCCATGAACGCGAAGACGAGCTCTACGAGCTGATCGCCGCCCGCGCATCTGCGCAAACCCAATGCCAGGAGGCGCAGGGCCGCCTTGTCGAACTGGAGCGCGAAGAGACACTCGCTCTCGCCCGGCATGCGACAATGCTCGACGCTGTGCGCATAGCGCGCGAAAACCTCAGTATAGCCACCCGACATCGCACGGAGGCCGAAGCCGAAGCCCCCGCCGAAGCGGCTCTTGACGCTCTCTCGCGGGAGATCGATCTGCTGGCTACAGCCGAGTTGCGGTCAGTGGAATTCGCGCAGGCCAGTCGCGATGTCACGCAGGCCCACGCGGCATTGGAGGAAACGCGCGTCGCACAAGCCGACGCGGCTTCGCGTCGTACGGCCGTCCTCCAGCGCTTGGCGGAATACGAGGCCTCGCTTCCGGATCTGGAGACGCAAGTCCTGCAAGCGCGCCGCGTTCTGGCGCAGTCTGTTGCGGCGTCGGGCAAGGCCGCCGAATTCATGCGCGCGGAGTTGGTGGACGGTGAGCCCTGCCCGGTCTGCGGCGCGCAAGAGCACCCGCTCTCCGCTCTCGAAACGCTGCTCGGGACACATTTGGAAAGCAATCGTAAGCACGCAGAGGCCCTCGAGCAGGAACTCTCCCGGCAGCGAAGCGAACAGCAATCACTCACGCGCGAACGGGAAACGCTGTCCGCGCGCGGCGAAGCGCTATCCCAGGAAGAGAGTTCGCGCTCCATAGCGCTCATGCGTCTGCAGGATAAGGCCGATGAGGCAAATCGGACCTTTGCTGCTGCGTTGATGGATGTCGGCCTCGATAGCTCCGCCCTTCCCAGTCGTGAGGACCTCATCGGTCGCCGCGCCGAAAGGGCACAGAAGCGCCAGGATGCTCTGTCCGCCCGGCAGAGCGCGTCTCAAAGCCGTGATGCGCAGGATCTCGCGCGCAAGGCGCTTGACGATATGCAGCAGAGCGAGGACGCCGCGCGCATCGCGCTTGCGGCTCGTGCCCAGGCTCTGAGCGAAGGACGTGCCATGGCCGACCGGCTCAACGCGGAAATGCAGAACAACGATCGCGCGCTCGATCGGGCCCTCGTGGCATTCTCGGAATGGCGGCAATTGCCGGACGCAGGAAGTTGGCTGCGTAAGCAGGCAGAAACTTGGCGGTTCCATACTGCCGAACAGAGCGAAGCTGAAGCTGCGCTGCCCGGCCTCGATGCGCAGCGACACGAGGCCGTACGTACGCGTGATCTCGCGCGCATACAGGCAGAGGCCGCTGCCGCAACAAAGCTCAATCTTGACAATACTCATGCCCTCAAGATCACCGAACGCTCTGAACTGCTCGAAGGGCGCAGCGTCGCGGAGGTTGAGGAGGCAATAGCGCGGGCCTCGGGCGAAGCGCGACAGGCGAATGAGGTGGCTCGACAGGCTAGCGAAAATGCGGCGCGGATTTTTGCCGGAGGCGAAGCTGCGCTGAAGAGCGCAGTTGGAAACCACGATGAGGCCGCCGCGAAGCATGCGTCCGCATCGGCGGCGCTCGACGCGTCACTTTCCAGCATGGTAGTCGACGAGAATGAACTCGCCCAGCTTGCCAAAGCCGGTCAGGAGTCCATTGATGCGGAGGCACAGGCGCTCGCGGTGCTGGACACCGGCGTCGGTGAAGCCTTGGCTGTCCTGACCAAGTGCCATGCCGATCTTGAGCGTCATACCGCCGAAGCACCGGAGAATGAAGCGCTCACGCCCGAGGTACTCGCTGACGCTGTGATGCAAGCCAGGGGCGAACTCGAAGCCGCCAATGGCGCGCGGGAAGAGGCACGCCTTCGCATTCTGCAGGACGATCAGGTCCGGGCGCGCACCTCGACCTTGCGCGCGGAGCTTGAGGCGGCCACGTCCCACGCTGACGTCTGGCTGCGTCTTTCCGACCTCATCGGCGACCGAGAGGGCAAGGCGTTTCGACGTTTTGCGCAAGGGCTCACGCTCGATCGACTGCTCGAACACGCCAATACCCGGCTTGCAGAGCTGAAGCCGCGCTACGCTCTGGAACGAGGAACTGGCGGCGAAATGTTGGTCCAGGTCGTCGACAATGACATGGGCGGCCAAGTGCGCGGCCTGCACAACCTGTCCGGAGGCGAGCGCTTCCTGGTCAGTCTCGCCCTCGCTTTGGGTCTCGCCGAAATGTCGAGCGGACGCGGGGTCAAGATCGAAAGCCTGTTCATCGACGAAGGCTTCGGGGCGCTCGACCCCGCCAGTCTCGGTCAGGCCCTGGCGCTCCTCGAGCATCTTCATGCGAGTGGCCGCCGCGTGGGCGTCATCAGCCATGTTGAGGAGTTGAAAGAGCGCGTGCCGGTCAAGATCGAGGTGACGCCTACTGGGCGCGGCACCAGCACGATCGGGATTGCATATGGATAGCGATGCCTTCCCATCTGAATTGCTGAATGGACGCCGAGCGAGTGCAGCGGCGCGACCTGCCGCCGGCGACGCACTGATGCGAGCATGGGACAATGACGCGACCCACGCCCGCGACGTGGCGGGTAAGCGGATCGTCGCGGGCATGGCGAAGCCGGATGGCTTGCTGGTTATGTACCGCGCGATGAACGCCCCCAGCGAGGGACTGCTGACCTGTCGCTCGGATTTCGACGCGGCGCTGGAGGAACCTTCCCCGTAACAGTTCGGCCGGGCCTATGTCGCCTATTGGGAGACGCGCAACCTGCGCATGGTGTCCAAAATCCGCGATGTGCTGACCGAGAAGCCGGGCGCGCTGCTGCTTGCGGTCGTCGGTTCTTCGCACAAGGCCTATTTCGTGGCCTACGAACGAGATGGATGACGTGCAGCTCGTCGATGCGGAAACGGTGCTGCGATAGCGCGCGACAAACCGGCGAAAAGCTTGGCCTTTGGCGCACGCAGGACAGCGTCTGCGACCAGATCCTTTGCTTGTTCGGAACCCCGCGGCTAACAGCACGATCCGAACGTTTGTTCTCCCCGTTGGTCGGCGTCTGCACCGGCGCTCTCTTCGGAGCTTCATTTGGCGCTTCTTTCCCTGGAATACTATATCTCAAGATGCTCAAGCTCACGCGCGATGAGCTGCTCCCGGCGATTGGCAGCCTGTTCATTGTAAGTACCCTTGCCTGGTTGGGGCGCTCCAGAGCTTTGGACGTTAAGGTCAATGGCCTTCTCAGCAGCGTCTGGTTGGTTATCCCTGCCGGTGTGGGACTATTGTTTGGATACACCCTTCGAAGGGAAGTAGAGGACCGCGACTATGATCGATGGTTCGCCTGCGGTTTACTTTTTGTCGGCGCTGGCGTTCTGACATGCAGCTTGGCCAAAGTTTCTTAGCCTTCAACAATAATCGCCCTAGAGCTCTCCTCTCCTTGAAACACGTGGCCGTTGGTTCTTGGAGGGCTTGCCCAAAAGGTGAATTTTCACTGTTATCCCCCATTTCAGCAAATGCTGAAATTGCCAGACGACCGAACGGGCTTGCATTTTCACTGATTCGCGCCCATTCAGCGTTTGATGAAACTGCCTGAATCACTGAAAGTCGAGCACGACGCTGTGGTCGCCCTGCAAGCCTTCCTTGCCGGTCTGCCTCGCACCCACGTCGACTTTATCAAGCCGGTCGGGGAAGTCGAGGCTGTCGATATCCGCGCGGAGTTCCGCCTCGACCAGAAGCCCATCCGACTATTCTGTGAGGTCAAAAGGTCGGGTCAGCCCAGGTTCGTTCGCGCAGCTCTCGACCAGCTTGCACGCATCGAGAGAGATCCAGACTCGGTGGCCATGGTGATCGCCCCCTATCTCTCGGAGCATTCGCGCGCGCTATGTCGGGAGGATGGCGCCGGCTATCTCGATTTTGAAGGAAACGCCCTTCTCTCCGCCGGCTCGGTCCACATCGAGCGTGAGGTCGCCTCGCAGCCGAAGGCCGAGAAGCGCGCGCTGCGTTCACTCTTCAAGCCGAAGTCTGCGCGCATCCTGCGCAGGTTGCTGCGCGAGCCAGGCCGCCCTTGGCGTGTTCTTGATCTCGCCGAGGCGGCAAGTGTCAGCAGCGGTCACGTCAGCACCATCAGTAACGAACTGAAGGATCGTGGTTGGGCCGAGCAGACCGACGATGGCCTGGTCGTATCGGACCCGGATGCTCTGCTCGACGCGTGGGCAGATGACTATGAGCTGCCAACCGGGCGAGAACAGTCCCTCTACACGCACCTCCACGGCAGCGCGCTCGACAATGCCCTGTTGAGCGTCCTCAACGGACCGTCTTCTGGCAGACTGATCCTACGCTCCTACTCGGCCGCCGATCGGATCGCTCCCTTCGCACGGAACGCCAACCGCTATCTCTACGCGGATCAGGAAGCGCTCGATCAGCTCTGCACGCAGATGCGCCTCAGTGCGGCCGATAAAGGTGGCAACGTCCTTGTGATTGTCCCCGACGAAGATGGCGTTTTTGACGATGCCATCGAGCCTATCCCCGGCATTCCCTGTACCAGCCTGGTCCAGACCTATCTCGACCTTCAGCATAGCGGCGAGCGCGGCCGTGAAGCTGCCGACCACCTGCGCCAAGAGACTCTGAAATGGCGATAGGCCCCGCCGAACCCACCGGCGCCGACTACAGCGCGCGTTCCACCGACGCCGTGAAGTCAGTGCTCATCGAGATTGCGCAAACGCTCGGCAGCTTCCAGGGGAAGTTCGCGGTCGTCGGCGGCGCCGTGCCCTGGCTCCTCCTCAACAATGAGGAAATGCCGCACGTCGGAACGCTCGACGTCGATCTCGGGCTGGACCACGAAGCGCTCGGCGACGGCGAATACGCGACCCTCGTGGGCGCGCTGCAGGAGCAGGGTTACGCGCAGTCCATGGGAGCTTCGCCGCTTCCAGCTCCAGCGCGTCGTCGATCCGGGCGATGGTGGGCCGCCAATCCGCGTCATCGTTGATTTCCTGATGCCGCGGGATGCCAAGCCCGAGAAGAACGACCCGCCCCTGGTCGACAATTTCGCCGTGATGAAGGCATCAGGCGGCGAGCTTCCGCTGCTGTTCAACGAGCTCGTCGAAATGAAGGGCGCGATGCCCGGCGGGATTAAGAACAAGGTCGAGATCGCCGTCTGCTCGATACCCGCTCTGCTCGCGATGAAGGGGTACGCGCTCCTGGGGCGCAATAAGCAGAAGGACGCCTACGACGTCTACTACTGCATCCGGAACTATCCTGGCGGCCCGGAGGGTCTCGCTGTGGCCTGTCTGCCGCTCTTGAGCCACAAGAGCGCGCATGAGGGCTTTGACGGCATCGCCCGCAAATTCGACGAGTACGATGCCTACGGGCCCGGCTGTGTGCGCGCGTTCGCCGACGAAGCTCAAATCCTCGGGGACCGTAGCGCCGAGGAGTGGCAACAGGATGCCTTCGGTCAGGTGTAGGCCTGGCTGGATGCCCTGCAGCGGCTGAGCGCTTCCAATAGCTGACGCTCGACGGACATTCATATCGCGCATGACCTCGTCAGGCGTCAGTAATAGTTTAGCAGTCTGCGGCGCTGGCGAGATCGTCCAAGGTCAGCCATAGCGGCAGTCATGTCCGCCCACGCATCCAAACGCACCCTGTATGCAGCCCTTGCAGCCAACGCTGGAATCGCTGTCGCCAAATTCTGCGGAGCCGCATACACTGGCTCATCCGCGATGGTTTCCGAGGGCATCCATAGCCTGGTTGATACCGGCAATCAGGTCTTGCTTCTCTACGGGATAAAGGATGCCAGCCGCCCTGCCGATGCATCACACCCTTTCGGCTATGGCTTGCGGCTCTATTTCTGGGGCTTTGTCGTGGCCATGGCCGTTTTTGCACTCGGCTCGGGGGTTGCCATTTACGAGGGTGCCGAGAAGGTCGCCCATCCATCCCAGATCCAGAGTGCCTGGGTCAACATCGTCATTCTGGTGGTAGCCATCGCGCTCGAGGGCGCTTCGCTCAAGGTCGCGCTTGGGGAGGTCCGGGTTGAGGCTGCGCGGCGCGGGCTTGGCATGCTGGAGACGATTCGAACGCACCGAGACCCCACGATCTTTGCCGTCGTCTATGAAGAAACCGCCGCGCTTGCAGGTCTTTTCGCAGCGCTGATCGGCATTGGTCTAGCCGTCCTGCTTGATATGCCGGTCATCGATGGTTGGACGTCAATCGCCATCGGTGTGATCCTCGCCATTACCGCATTGAGCCTGGCCCGGCGCTGCTATGTGCTGATGACCGGTCAGTCGGCAGATCCAGCGATCGAAGAGCGGTTGCGAGAAATCCTGGCGAGAGTGAAGCCTATCGAACAGGTCAACGAGGTTCGCACGATGCATTTCGGTCCATCGGAGGTGCTGGTTCTCGCTTCGGCGGACTTCGTGGACGACACGCTCGCCGGGACCGTCGAGCGCATAGTGTCCGATGTTGAGGATGGCATACGCGAGGAATTTCCGGAGGTGCGGCGTGTCTACATAGAGGCGCAATCTACGGTCCGTCATCGTGAAGCCCTTGAGGACATCGGCGAACATGTCGATGCCCTCGAGCGGGAGGATGACGAGTCTGAGGTGTAACCCTCAGACCCTCGGTTTCCGACCCGGTCCGATCATTCGCCGTCCATTTCACATCCTTGCCGAAAATGGATTTGGCGTAGATCCGCTTGATCATGACGAACACGACGATCGTCAGCGGCGCAGCCATCAGGACACCGAGCCCGCCGAAGAGCATGCCGGCGGCCAGAACGGCGAACAGCAACAGTGCGGGCGGAACGTCCACGGCCTGCTCCTGGAGCATGGGCTGCAGGACATTGCCCTGGAGCTGCTGCACGACGGTAGGCGACGCTGATCCTAGGCTCATCCGCGTTCCTGGTAGCCCGGTCGATCGCGCTGGCGATATCTGGTTGCTGACGCATGGGGACACGCGACAGACCAAGCGAGTGCGGCTCCTTTGCGAGCACATTCGGGTTGCGATGCATGGTTATGCCGAAAGAATGATGGGGCGAGCCTAGCGTGACGGCTTCGGTGGCAGCTGGACGCACGCGGCATGGGCCGGGGTTGGGGTTTACAGAAGCGCGCGATGCAGGTCAGTAAGGAAGGTCGGAATTGGGGCGAAGGCGCCTTGTCGCGCAATGGCAAGGGCTAAGTAGCGAAACGCGCGGCCACTACGGTCGAGCCTTCCCACATGAGGTAGCCAAAGACCGCTCGCTTCACGCGGACTGACAACCCAACCGTGTCGGTTTCGCCAGCGAGCCCGGCGCTATCAACCATTCCCCTTACCATCGCGAATACATCGTCCGCCGCATGTCCCATATCGACTGACGCGGTGGAGATGCCGTCAAAAACCGAACGTACGAGCGTCACAAGCCGCTCGCGCTCCTCAGTCAGCATGGTGTCCGGCGAAAGCCGTGCCTCCTCCACCTCAAGAACCCTGCCCAGAGCCGCGCGTTCAAGTTGGTGTACGACGGCAACGTCGATCAGCCGATCCAGCGCCTCAAGACCGGACTGCTCGCTCAGGACGTCAGCGATGTCGTTCGTCAGCGATCTGAGTTCGCGCAAGAGCAGAGCCCTCGTGATCGCGTCCTTGTTCGCGAAATACTGATAGAGGGAGCCGACGCTGATTCCCGCCACCCGCGCGATGTCATTCGTATTGTAACCGGCATATCCGCGAGACTCGAGAATGCGAGCAGCGGCTTCGACGATGGCCTCGACCGTGGCGGCAGCACGTCGTTGAACCGGTGCTTTTCGACCATTTTTGGCAGGTTTGGGTGACCGCATAAGCTCTTTCCGTAAGCGAGTATGATAACCGAGCTATTGCTCATATCTTGACATCACAAGGCGAGCAAGACTTCCACTGCGGCAGTCACCACGCCTTCGGCCCTTCAGATAGGAGATCGAAAATGCTCGTGAACACGCCCACTTGCGGCCCCATCAGCGTCGCTCGCACCGGACCAAGCAGCGCACCGACCGTCGTCTTTCTTCACCCGGTCAGCCTCGACGGCACATGGTTCAACAATCAAATCGCGGTCTTCAGCGATGATTACGACGTCATCACCATGGATATGCCGGGGCACGGCCTGTCGCCGGCCCCCATCTCCGCCATCAGCTTCGAAAACCTTGCCGACGCCGTCATCAGCGTCCTCGAAACGCTCGATGTCAGTTCAGCGCATATCGTCGGCGTTTCCTTTGGCGGCATGATCGCGCAGTATGTCGCCCTGCGCCGTCCCGACCTCGTTCGGTCGCTCATGTTGACCGGTACCACGCATACCGCCGCCTCGGCCCGGGAGATGCTCCATCAGCGTGCCGAGACCGCCCGGGCCATGGGAATGGCCCATATCGCGCAGGGTACAATCGACCGTTGGTTCGGACCCGGTTTCGACGCTCGCCGTCCCGACATCGTCAACCGGGCTCTGCTCACCGTGACGCGGCACGACCCCGAAGTTCACGGCGCGGTCTGGGATATGGTAGCCGAGCTCGACCTTTCCGATGAGGTAGGTGCGGTGACGGCGCCGGTTCTCGTCATGGCCGGCGATGCGGACGTGAACACGCCGGCGCCCATCGTCCAGGCGATGGCAAAGGCTTTCGGCAACGCCCCGATCGAAATGATTGAAGGGGTTGGCCATTTCCCGCCGATCGAGGCTCCTGAACAATTCAACCTGATCCTCAAGCGCTTCCTCGAGAATGTCGAGACCACGCTCGCCGATCGCGCTCTGGTGGAGGCATAACATGAAGCACTCTTCTTCATTCGCCGACAAGCGCATTGCCGTCATTGGCGCAACCGGCGGCATCGGCCGCAGCACTGCAATTGCTTTCGCTGATGCCGGCGCGACGGTCGTGGCTGCCGGTCGCAGCCTCGACAAGCTGACCGGATGGCCGGACGAGGCCAGCATCACGAACGCATTTATGGACATCCTGGAACAGGAATCCATCGAGGCGTTCTTCGCCGAACATGGTGAGTTCGACCATTTGGTCTGTACGGCTGCCAGTACGAAGACAGGCAGCATGGGCGATCTCGCGCTTCATGATGCCGAGGCAGCGATGGCCAGCAAGTTCTGGGGTGCCTATAGGGTCGCGCGATCTGCACTCCTTGCGTCGAACGGTTCGATCACCTTCGTCTCTGGCCAGCTTTCAGAACGCCCGTCTGCCACTTCGGTCCTCCAAGGTGCCATCAATGCGGCGATCGAGGCGATGGGCCGAGGACTTGCCCTCGAGCGTGCGCCCTTGCGGGTGAACACGGTGTCCCCCGGCATCATTGATACTCCGCTGCACGATCGAATCCCGCTCGAACAGCGCAAGCCCATCTTCGAGAAGATCGCGAGTTCCCTCCCGGCTCGTCGCATCGGTAGTGCCGAAGACGTGGCTGAGGCGATCCTGTTCTGCGCCGGCAACGCCTTCGTCACCGGGGCTACGATTAACGTGGATGGCGGTGGCCGCATCGCCTGATTTCCACGGTGAAGGTCCCGGTGCCCCAGGCCGGCCGGGACCTTCGACACCGCGTACTGTGCCATCATTTTCCGACGGACATCAACATGAACAAGCTGCTTGTTATCCATTCCAGCCTCTTCGATGCGAATATCGGTGTCACCCGGCGGCTGACCGCACAGATGGTGGCAGGCTTCATCGAGCGTAACCGCGATCTCGAAATCCGAGAGCGCGATCTTGCCCTTTCCCCTCCCGCCCATGCAGGCCTCGACCTCATAGCAGGATCGCGCAAGACCCTGGGCGACCGCACGCAAGCCGAGAGCGAAGCCGTGGCGGATGCAATGGCGCATATCGAAGATCTGCTTTGGTGTGATACGATGATCGTCGGCGCGCCCATGTACAATGCGGGCATCCCATCGGCTCTCAAAGCATGGATCGACAATGTTTCGCTTGCCGGAATTACCTTCCGGTACACCGCTGATGGGAAAGAGGGCCTGGTCCCGGGGAAGAAAGCCTACCTCATCACCAGCCGTGGCGGACGATATGGAGAGGATGGACCAGCGAGCGGCAATTACGCCGATCCTCATCTGAAATGCTCACTCTCGTTTTTGGGCATCGACGATGTTGATGTGGTGGTGGCTGATGCCCAGGCATTCCCGCATCTTCGCGATGACGCGTTCGCAATCGCTCAAACCCGAATCACGGACCTGATTGCTATTTGACCCGGCTGTTTGCGCGGTCAGCCCGCGATGGTCTTGAAAATCGCTGAGAAAAGCGCGCTTCAAGGCGCCGATTGGCTCCAGCGCTCCATTCCTTCACCGAGAGAATTTCCATGCCCCACTCAGAGCCAAGCTCAAACAAGCGCCCAGGCGTCGTCGTACCCCTCGTTGATTTCAACCGGTGTGAGGGCAAGGACGCCTGCGCCGTCGTGTGCCCCTACGATGTCTTCGACGTTCGAAAGATCGATCGGGAAGATTACCTGGAATTGTCACTGATCGGGAAGGTTAAAAATCGCGTTCACGGCGGGAAGGTCGCCTACACGCCGAACGCGGATCAGTGCATGGCTTGTGGGCTGTGCGTGAAAGCCTGCCCCGAGAAGGCCATCAAGCTGGTCAAGGCATCGTCTCTCACACCGGGGGCATAGTCAGCCCGGCGGCTGAGTGATCGCCATTCATACCTGACATCAATCTTCGTCTAATGGAGGATATCATGGATCTTCAACTTTCCGGCAAGACCGCACTGGTTACGGGTTCCACCGCCGGGATTGGCCTGGCGATCGCTGAACGGCTCGCCCTCGAAGGAGCCGACGTAACCATTACTGGTCGAAACCGGGACAAGCTGGACGCCGCAGCGGCTGTAGTGGCGAAGTCCGGCACCGTCCGTGCTATTCTTGCAGACGCCGCCACTGCGGAAGGTGCTGCTACGCTGACGGCTGCGCTTCCCGATGTCGACATTCTGGTCAACAACCTCGGCATCTACGAGATGAAGGAATTTGCCCAGATCACCGACGAGGACTGGCATCACCTGTTCGAGGTCAACGTGGTGTCGGGCGCACGCCTTGCCCGTCATTACTTTCCGAGGATGCTGTCCCGGAGCTGGGGCCGGATCATTTTCATATCGTCTGAGAGCAGCCTCATGATCCCAAACGAGATGATCCATTACGGCATGACGAAGACCGCCCAGCTTTCGATTGCCCGAGGCCTCGCACAGCAGACCCAGCGAACCGGCGTGACAGTTAACTCCGTGATGCCGGGTCCTATGCGTTCCGATGCGATGATGGGCTTCGTGAAGTCGATGGCCGATCAAACTGCGAGCGACGGGGAAGCCGAGCAAGCCTTCTTCGATCGGATGCGCCCTCAATCGCTCATCCGGCGTTTTATCGAACCGCAGGAGATCGGCGCCACGGTTGCCTTCCTCGCCAGCCCACTGGCTGCTGCGACAAACGGCGCTTCCATCCGCGCTGAAGGCGGCATCGTTCCAACGATCGCATGACCTTGTGGGTTTCTAAATCAGTGCACCAATAAGGAGTTTCTGTCATGACCATCGCTTTGCCCGATACCGTTGATCTGGTTACCGGGGCGGCCGGGGGAATAGGCCGCGAGATCGTCAAGGCGATCAAAGCGGCAGGCGGGACAGTCATCGCGACCGATCTTGATGGCAGCGCGGTGATCGAAGGCGCCGATCATGTTCTGAAGCATGATGTGACCAGCCTTGCCGATTGGCAGGCTGTCGAAGCGCTGATCCGCGAAAACTATGGTCGGCTTGACGTCTTGGTTAACAATGCAGGCTATTCGGTCGTCACCCGGTTCGAGGACACCGCGCTTGAGGTGTTTCACAAGGTGAACGCGATCAACGTGGATTCGGCGATTATCGGTACGCAATGTTTGCTGGACCTGCTCAAGGCTGGCGGTAAATCGCGCAAGTGCGGCGCGTCCGTCATCAATATTTCCAGTGTCGGTGGGCTTCGTGGCGCGGCCTTTAATGCCGCCTATTGCACCAGCAAGGCAGCAATCCGCATGCTCAGCAAGTGCCTTGGCGCCGAGTTCGCGGCGCTAGGCTATAATATTCGCGTCAACTCGGTGCATCCCGGTGGCATCGATACGCCGATGCTGGGCAGTATCATGGATCGCTACGTTGAACTGGGCGGGATCGGGTCACGCGAAGCGGCGATCGAGGCACAAAACAAGGCTCATCCCATCGGCCGATTGGGCCGCGCCGACGAAATGTCGGGTGGCGTCGTATTCCTCGCTTCGGAAGCCTCCAGTTTCATGACCTGCGACGAACTGGTGATGGATGGTGGCTTCAGCCAGGTATAAGCCACAGCGCCGGCCGGTCTGGTTCGGCCCGGAGAGCAAGATCGGCCCTTGGCAGACCTAATTAAAATGATCCATTCGTAGCGGTTGTCATAGCCAATGCCTGGTTTCGACAAATGCAGACATTCGCCGCGTCACCGGTGAACGGCAGTTTTGTCCCAGTTCGCGACCTTCACATCGCTCGTATCGGCCTATCCTAGCTTCTTCATCAACCGTCCGGCCGCGCCTGCCTCTGCAGCCAGATTACGATTATACACCAGCGGCATCCGCGGGCTCTTCCAGCGCAGTGCATCCATGATCCCGGCAAGATCCTCCCCGCTGGCGAACAGGTCCTGGTTGAGCCCCACCCGCGTCGAGTGCCCGCTCACCCGCGCAAGCAGCCGCGCCAGATCGTCCTTCGTCAGATCGGGCAAGGCCCCCTTTTCAAAGGCCCGGGTGATGATCGCCCGCCAGATCGGCCCGATCGATGCGGGGTGCAGCGCCCGCTCCCCGACGGAGTACTCGGTGCGCGCCGGCACCGCCGGTTTGGGCAGCGTCTTGCGCAGATCCCAGGCCTCGCGCCCGGAGATCGTCGCCAGCTTGCGCCCGGGCTGGCGCGCCCGCGCCTTGTAGTGTCGCACGATGACGCGCCGGAACAACGGCCCCGTCTCGATCTCGGCGGCCGCGGTCCAGGCGGCGATCGCGCGCACGGTGCGCGGCGACAAATAGGCGGTAGCGCCTTCCCCTTCCTGATCGCCCTTGCTGCGCGCGATCACCAGCAGCCGCGCCTCGGGATCGATCGCTGCGATGAGATCGTCCACCCGCACCGCCACCAGCTCGCGCACGCGAAGGCCCGTATCGTACGCCAAGCTGAGCAGCGCGCGGTCGCGCAGCCCGGTCAGGTCCTCGCCGCAGGCGTCGAGCAGCGCGCGAACATTAAGCCCGCGCGCCGGATCGCGCTCGACATCGCGCACCGGCCCCTTGAAGCGCAGCGGCGCCGCCTGGCGCTGGGCCACTCCCTTGTCGCGTCGGATCACCGCAAGCCGCAGTTTCACCAGCGGCGCCTTGGTCGGATCGGTGAGGCCGAGCAACTGGTGCACCCGGGCGATCGAGGCCTTGTAGCGTGACAGCGAGGCGGGCTTGGCGCCCTCGCCCGCGCGCGCGTCGAGATAATCCGCAACGTCTTCGGGCTGCGCCGGCAATGTGAAGCGCCGGTGCTGCCGGCACCATAGATCGAACGCAGCGAGATCCGAGCGCAAGGCGAGCAACGTATGCCGCGAGGATGCAGCGACGAAGGCGTCAAGCAGCGCGGCATCGATCGTGATCCGCTCGAACGTGCGCAATCGGGTGAGGAAGCGCGGCAGATCATCGGCAGGCATTGCGGATGGCGGCGCGATCACAGACAGGGCGCCAGCGCTTTCAGCCATATCCCGGTTTTCCGCCATTTCGCTCCCCTGCCATCCCGATGCTTCGGACGTCCCTGCCTTATAACGACGTGCAATATGAATACGCAATAACGGCAATTATCGCGTGTCCATTTTAGAATAATATCGAGGAGTATAACCAACTTGCTAGTTTGGTTGTGATTGATGGTGTGCTAGACCGCCCCGATGGACGCCGAAAACGAGACCTACTTGCTGCTAGGCCGGCTCGACGGACGCCTGCAAACCAGCCCCGCCACCGACCTGTGGCTGGCGCGAATGCGGCTGAAAGGCGCGGTTTTGCTGGCCGAACTCGCAGGCGTGCCGATCACCGAAGACAGCCTGCTCACCTGGATTGGCGGGCGCAGCCCGCCGCCGCGCCGCAGCGAGGGCCTCAACGATCCGCTGTCAATTGCGGCGCTGTTTCATTTCGCGCTGCAGGCCGAGGACACCGTCGGCGACGCTGTAGCCGAAGCCTCGCTCCGCGTGCTGCGCACCCTGCTCGACGATCGGGCTGAGGCGGAGCTGTACGCCGCGCAAGATCTCGCCTGGTTCGGGCCGGTATTTGCGGAAGCCAAGCGCGCGCTCCTCGCCCCCCTGCCCTGCCCCGGCTTCCTGCCGCTGGCCGAGCGGCTGATCACAGTGCACCGCGATCTCGGGTTGCACGCCGGCGCCGGCCGCAGCGTGCTGACCGCCGACGGCCGCCGCCTCGACATCGATCCGCGCAGCTTCGACACCATCTGGATACTCGGCACTCTGCTGCCCCGCGCGTATGTCGCGGCCGGGCTGACCTTGCGCCCCCTGCCCAGCTTGGCGGGCCTACCGCGATTTCTACCGGAGGATCCACTCGCGCTCGCGGATGCCCTGCGTACTCGAACCCTCGATGCGGCGCGTTTGGGGCTGGCGGAACTCGATCGGCTCGAGCGCGCGCTCCTGCGGATCCCCGCCGATCTCAATGTCACCAAGCGCAGCAAGGCCCCCCTGCTCGCGCGGCTGCAGCTCGCCTATCCCGATCTCAGGGTGCCGGCGATCGCCCGGCTGCTTGGGATCTCGCCGCAGGGCGCCGTGAAAGTGCAGGCACTGGTCGCGGCGTTCTCGGCTTAAGCGAACAATCGCGGAAACAGCGTATTCTGCGTATCGCTGGGAAAGCGCAAGGATACCGGTCCCTTAGGTGTATCGGAGGCCAGCAGCCCGGCATCGGTCAATTCCTTCAGCACGCGGCGGGCACTGCGTTCGGGCAGGCCGGTCAGGCGCGGTGCTTCGCCCCGCTCGAACTGCCCCCGAACCAACGCCTCCTGCAGCAGCCAATTGCCCTCCGGCGATAGCGCATCCGAAATTTTGACGTGGCGCTCGAGCCGCTTCGAGAGGGTTTCGAGGTCGAACAACGCCGACATGTAGCCGATCTGGTCGAGGCATATTTTGAGGAACCACTCGGCAAATCCGACCAGGTGCTGCTCGGAGAGATTGCCTCGGCCGTCGCGATCGCCCTGCCGCGGCGCATCGGCCCAAGCCACGTACTTGCGATATTCCGCTCGGCCCTCTTCCCCCTGCCCCAGGCCTCGCGCCAATCCGCGCGATACCGACCACAGACAATGGGCGCCGATCCCCGCCTTCTGGGCCATGGCCTGGCTCATCAATCTGCTGACCCGGCCATTGCCATCGGGGAACGGATGAATCCAGTTGAACCGGTGGTGCGCCGTGGCCATCGCCAGGATGCGCTTAGCCTTGCCCGCCCCGACGGCAGTCATGCGCATCCCGTCTTTCGGCTCGAAAGCAAACCGCGCGTAGAAGTACGCCATGAAATCGGCGACGCGCGCTGACGAAGGTGGAAGGTGTCGGCCGATCTGCACTCATGCTCGTCGCGCGAGCGCCATTCGCCCAGGATCATCAGATAGGCCCGCCCTCCCCCGCGCACGGTAAGCATGGCCTCGGATGCCCCGGCATAGAAGTCGCGGTACAGCTGGCGGATATAATCGGGATCGGCCGGATCGGATAGCTCGCCATCGGCAGCGGCCAGATCGA
>FTCV01002212.1_pt1 | contig 16078 bp, 18 predicted proteins | sample 1639691 | NCBI WGS metagenome assembly FTCV01 (sample SAMEA3914864, study PRJEB12502) | metagenome | biome: forest; material: soil | place: USA | collected 2012-03-12 | depth 0.3 m
GGTTGGAATTTCGCCGGCCGCGTCCGGGTTTACCGAGAGCGATTGAGCCAGCTCGTGACGGGGATGGCATCCGAGCATTGGATATACGCAATCAAATTGACGCCCTAGACCATCGCTAAAAACGGTCACTTGACCATCGCCGTCAATCTCAATTTCAACATGCCGTGCCTCGATGACCTCGACGCCTTCTCGAACCAGCCATTGTTGGTCCGCTTCGGCCAATTCAGCGCCGCTTTGTTGCAGGCAAACCGTGAGGGCTCTTGCGTAGCCGCGCAGAAACCGGGCGTGCCGGACAGCCCCTGCCCCAGAACCGACAATGCACACGTTTTGCCCTTGAACCTCGTAGGCGTCACAGACTGGGCAAAGCCGTAGAGCGCCTCGAGCAACCGCTACCGTCCAATTCGGTCGTTCGACCCCAAGATCGACAATCCCGGTTGCCAGAACCACCTTGCGGGCAAGAATGGCGGCCTCATCGACCTGTAGTTCGAAACCGTGAGCCATGGCCTGAATTGCGGCGACACGGCCTGACTTTTGCTCGACCGAATAGGGCGCAAGCTGTTCGTGCAGTCGCTGAAGATAGGCCTCCCCACTAATTCCTGCAGGGAACGCGGGTATGTTGTGAGAGGTAGGAATCAGCCGCGCGCGGCTGCAGCCATCGTCAATGACCACAACCTTGCGCCGAAAGCGCGCGAGGTAAAGCGCCGCAGTCAAGCCCGCGGGGCCTGCGCCGACCACAGCCACATCAAACGTTTCCATAGTCATTCGCAGACTGAACCCTCTTCCGGCGGCCGGGCGTCAGTCTTGGCCGCGGATCACGAGGGTCGATTATAGAATGAGCCATTGTAAGAATTGGATCGTTATTGGCGTTCGCATCAAACCGCGTCGGGGCGGCTTGCGAAGCCCATACTGAGACATATTATTTATCCCATAGAACCAATTACTTATGCTAAAAACCAGTAGCTCAGAGGACAGTAGTGTAACCGAGCGTGTCGGTCGTCCGACGATGCAATTCGATCGCGGATGAGCCGTGCCAGCTTAAATGTCGAAGGCTTTTTCCAACGCCTTCGTACAACCCCGCATAACGTTTTGACACGAGCCGCCCAAAACCCACCGATCCGCTTATGCAAAATCGAATAATGTTCGAAAACCAATAGTTTCGGAGGTTTCAATGCACGTCTACGGTATTCTCAGCATGCTGATCGTCGGCCTGATTGCCGGCTGGTTGGCGCACATGATCATGGGAGGCCGCGGCGGCCTTCTTGGCAATCTGATTACAGGTTTCCTCGGCGCAGTTGTCGGCGGTTTCCTCGCCAATGTTTTCGGCTTTGCCTATGCGGGCATTGTCGGCAGCATTATCGTTTCGACGATTGGGGCGATCGTTCTGCTCGCCATTTTCCACGCCTTTGCGGGCCGCCGAACGGTTTAACCCGAAGCCCAAAAGAACAAAGAAGCGGCCGTGTCATCGGCCGCTTTTTTGCGTTATTCAATCGATGATCAGTGGCTTGACGTCCCCGGGGGCCAGGTGCGTAAACGCGCGGCTTCGCCTTGCGCGATATTCTGGTCAGCGCGAAGTCGAGATGGGCTCGACGTCCGCGAGGCGAACACTGCGCCAATTGACCAACCTCAACATACCCCTTCGTTCAATTAGGCCGACTATACTCATTACCTTTTCAGGGGCCATCGGCAGCAGCCGATGAAACTTGCCTCCACCTCGCTCGGGGCCGCGGAGGTAGACGCCATATCGCTTCGTCGTTGACGACAGGCAGAACACCCGTCTCAGATATTGCGTCTGCCTGAAGATTCAATGTGCCAGGCGCAGCGCCCGCTCGTCGTCGTGAAGACCTTCTGAAAGGATCTGAACGTCCTCAGCCGAGCGCTTGCCGCGACGGCGAAATCGAATTTGCTTTCGTTACGAATTCGGCAATATGCCTGGCCGCCACTCGACCGGCATAACCCACGCGATGAAAGGGTAGCAATGAACACCTCCGAACTGATCGAAAAGATCGCCTCAGACAATAGCCTGACCAAGACTGCCGCGAAGACCATCGTCGATGGCGTTTTGAACGCCATTGCCGATGCCGCCGCGGCCGGCGACGAAGTCAATTTCCCGGGCTTCGGAAAATTCAAGGTGAAGGAGAGCCCGGCACGGGAGGGCCGTAACCCCTCGACGGGCGCGACGGTCCAGATCGCGGCCTCGAAGAAGGTCTCATTTTGCGCCAGCTAAAGCGCTTAAGGACCGGATCAACACCTAGGGCGTGTCACCGGGCCGCCGCCGATCGCACCGGCGGCGCTTCCCTCTGCGGCCGAATGGCATTCTACAGGCAGGCCTACACCCTCAAACCCTCTCCACCTCGCAGGGCCGCGCGAGCTTTGAAGCCCGTGCCGCAGGGGCTAATCCGGACGTTGCGCGCGCGAACCATTGACTGCCGATTGTTGTCGCCTCACTCGCAAGAAAGTCGTCACCCCGTGCTTGAGGCCGGGAAGCCTTCATTGACGATCTCGCGGCTATTCAACAACGCTCCAACGATTTCGGCGTTACGGATGACGCCCCTTCAGCGATGGAAGCGGGACAATTCCTGTGAAAGACGCAGTGATGCCGGCATGTGGCCGTGTTCGGCGATCGCAACCGCATCGGCAACGGCGTCGAAGGCGTCCGGCAAATCGATTTGCCTGCGGGCAAACGCCTTGAGGACAGCCCGGACGTAAAAGCCCAGCACGGCCACCGCGTAATCCGTCTTTCCGGTGATCTGGTTTGCGATAAGCTCAACAAGATCTAGCTCGGCCTCTTCTAGACGCAATTGGCCGTTCTTGTAGGCCTTGAGGGTTGCGCCAATGGAGCGCTCGACCAGGGAAGGATGAGTCTGCATGTCACCACCTCTGTTTTTGCCGGAGGAAAACGCTTGAAGACATAAAGAATCAATTCGGTCAGCCCGCTGCGCTCTTTTGGCTTTTAGGATCGCCCGAGCATCCTTGGGCGTGGTATCCCCCAACCAAACCGCCCCAGGACGAACTTGGCGTTCGTCGGCTTCCGACCGGGGAACTAGATTCACGGATGCGACAGATGTGAGCACCGGCCTCCGAAACGGTGGCAGACCCGACTGATTGTCAGATCGGGGTGCTTTGTACTTGCTCTTTTGGGCAGCACGCCGAATTATCGATAAGCGTTGGCCGAGCGTTCGACGCCGTCCGTTCAGAGCGCTTGACAGAGGTTAGTCTTGACAGATCCAGACGACGGCTCAACTGTGGCGATATACTGTGCACCCATCCTCGCCTTATGCCGGAGACGTTTATGTTTCGCCACGTTCTTCTTGGATGCGTCGCCGCGACAGCCCTTGCGGTAAGCGCCGCCCCGGCGGTCGCCGGCAAATTTCACAATACAACGAAGGAAACGCCTGACCTCGTCCTCTACGATGGCGCAATCTTCACCGCCGACAAGGTCCATCCGCGCGCCCAGGCCATCGCTATCGATGGAGAGCGTATCTTAGCGGTCGGATCGGACGCATCGGTGCGCAAATTGGCCGGTCCCAAAACGCGGCAAATCGATCTGAAGGGCCACACGGTCATCCCGGGCTTTAACGACGCCCATGCCCATCTCGGTATCTGGCCGGCGAACCAGATCAATCTCGACCAGGATAACTATGACCCCGCCTGGAACGACCTAAAGGACATGCTGGCGAAGGCCGTCGGCAAGGCACCCAAAGGTGCGCCGATCAGCGCAACGATCGGCACTACGGTCTTTTACGACACATCAGTAGATCGCACCGCTCTCGATGCTGTGGCGCCGGACAACCCTGTCTATCTTGGCACGTTCGACGGGCATGCCATGATCCTGAATAGTGCCGCCCTCAAGGCCGTCGGCCTAACAGACGCCATCAAGGACCCTGTCGGCGGCCGCTACGAACGTTCCGCCGATGGCCATATCAATGGCGTCATCCGGGAATATGCCGCATCGGTGAATGTTTCGCGCATGATGGGCGCCGCCGTGTCCGACGATGACGCTAAAGCAGCCCTAAAGGCGCAGCTTACTGAGGCCTTGCATGACGGCATCACAAGCGTCCAGGACATGCCGACCAGTGACAGTCCCGAACGAACCGTCGCTCTGTTAAAGCAGATTTCGACCCCGGTTCGCGTCCGCGTTACACGCATGAACCGGACGACCGAAACAGGCCGCGATAAGGTTGAAGGCCTGGATATTCCCGCGTCGCCGGCGCCATTGATCACCGCAAACGGCACCAAGTGGATTCTCGACGGCGTTATCTTTGAAGGCAGTCTTACGCCGCGTGGCGAAGGCGTGACAAAATCCGGGGTGGCCGGCAGCCCGTACAGTTTCTCGGGTCTTCCGGTTCTGTTCTCGCCGCCCGAAGTCGAAGCCATGTTGCGCGAAACACTGAAGGACAAACGCCAATTGCAGGTCCATGTCTTCGGCACCCCAGCCGCGACTGAAATGCTTGACGCGATGGACGCAACTGGTGGCGCCAAGGTTTGGCTAGGCAAGCGGGTCCGCTTTGAGCACGGCGACGGCCTCACCCCTGCTCTTATCACTCGCGCCAAGGCGATGGGCATCGTCGTCTCGCAACAAGGCGATCATATGGGCATTGTCCAGATCGAACCAAAACTCGGCGACGCCTTCCAGGCCCAGCTGAAGGCAGAGAATGCCCAACCCCTTAAGTCGCTGCTGGCGGCAGACATCCCTCTGGCGCTCGGCTCGGATGGCCCGCTCAATCCCTTCATGGGGATCATGTTCGCAACCTTGCATCCAGATCGCCCCGAAGAAGCGATCTCTCGGGAGGAGGCGGTCACCGCCTACACGCTTGGTTCGGCCTATGCCGAGTTCGCGGAGAAGGACAAGGGCAGTCTGGAACCCGGCAAGCTGGCCGATATCGCCGTGCTCTCGCAGGACATCTTCACGGTTGCGCCGCCCGATCTGATGAAGACGGCGGCTGTCATAACGATCGTCGACGGTAAGATCGCCTGGGACGCTGGGGCATTGTGAATGTCTGGGCTAAGCCAAACGAACGAAGCGTCAAATGCCAATCCCTATCGGGCCCGTTGCCCCTAAGCTGCCTTGCCCGGTTTACATTGCCGCACGGCCATACGACGCCGTCCGCCATACGCACGGCTGACGTCCCTAAACGAAAGACCCGAACCTGTTCGTGACGCCCCTCTTTATTTTAAAAGGCGTCGACGAGCACATGCGCAAAGTCGTCCACGGTAACCAATCGCCAGTCGGTTTAGCGCCCGCCCATTGAGCGACCGCCGGAACCCGTCTTGCAGCTGCAGAAATTACGGTCGGTTCCCAAACACTATTCAAAGCCATCGCGCGCGTAAGAACAATCAGCCATGAACAGGCAGCGGTACAAAGAGAGACGGTGCTGAAACACAAATTGTAGACTTCGGCCGCTTCGGCTGGCAACCTGATGATTGAATTGACTTGCCTACCCCATGCCTTCTGGTTGAAATGATACCAGCGAAAGGGAGGAGCGAATGGCAGTCTTCGAATCCATGGATGTTGTGCTTCGACTGAAGTTCGAAGCGGCTATCCAAGACCATGTTGCAAAAAAGGCCACGAGTAAACGCATTAAGACCGAGGCAAGAAAGACGGCTGAAACGTTGCGCGAACAAGCCAAATCCCTGGAAAACGCCCGAGTGAACCGGGCCGTCGCCGACCGGTAGCTATGCCTGGGACGACTTGATCCGTAGTGCGCGAGCTTGCCCTACCAAATCAGCGGGGCAAAATAAGATCGAAAAGCTTGATTTGCAGGCAAACCGAAGCATACCGACCGACGCGTGTGGTATCGAAATTTATGCATTTCCGCCTGTCTACGGCGCGATTTTTTGTCGTTTTTTAACGCAACATTTTATGAGAATCCGGTATCTAACTATCCATGGTACGGAGTGACTGCCCTGGCGAAAAGCCAGGGCTTTTTTTGATCACGGTTATAGCCGGAACCAGGCGCTCACGGACCGGCGGCACGGGCAAGCTTTCCTGGACCATCTTTTCGTGCCGTTGATTGCGAAATGCACTTTCGGCTAAAGCCTCAGGGACGCCCGCTAAGAGGAAGAATGATAAGGCTCGGCCCCTCAAACCTCATAGGCTTACGAGCCGGGCCAAGCCGGATCAGGGCCTGGTAGCCCATAGCGACTACCGCGGTGTCATAATCCAAAACCGATATGGAAAGTCCCAGGTCAAAGGTAAGCCTCCGCCGAGCACCGCCTTGTTTTGATTGGGTTTGATCGGACAGAGTGCAGCTAAGTGCGCTCGTAGGAGCGTTCTCAAGAGCACTCCGAGCGTTTAGATGACACGAGCAATGATCCTCACCGGCCCCGAGCGGCGCCGAGCCTGGCCTGACGAGTTGCGAGCGGAGATCCTAGCGGAGGCTTTTCGGCCGGGCGCTGTCGTGTCGGAAGTCGCCCGTCGCTACGACGTCTCCACCAGCCGTATATACACCTGGTGTTGAGTATCACCCAAAACTGACCCTTGGTCAGTTTTGGGTGATACTCAACAGGCACGGGCAGCAATCAAACCTCGGCCAGCGCCAACGCCATACAGCACGCGCTTCAGGACGTTATCGGCAGTTTCGCGGCTGCTCGTTGATTGGGAAACCGGCAGGGCGCTGGCTTTCCTTCTGAACCTGGTGCCGGAGCTGGCTGAACAGCTCGTCCTGGCTCAATCCTCTGGAAACAGGATTGCTTCGTAGTCCTGAGCACCTTGCAAGAAGTGGTCGACGACCACTTCGTCGCCCATGATCCGGTAGAAGATCAGATAGCTCCCGTAGGGGCGACGGCGATACCCCCGATGTTCATAGCGGGGGATCAAAGGATACGCTTCCGGGTATTCACCCAATGATAGTGCCGCTTCCTGTAACTCGTCGATGAAGGTCACGGCGCGGCGCGGACTATCCTTGGCGATATAGTCGCCGATCTTTTCAAGTTCCGCCTCAGCCGTATCCGAGATGGCGACTCTCACAGTTCGCCGCGCTCTTCCGCCATCTTTTCATATTTGGCGCGAAGGCGGCCGAAGACCTGCTCGACGGGCTTGGTGCGCCCGGCTTCATAATCGGCCTGGCTGCGCGCAAGCGCATCATCGAGCGCGGCCAGGCGGCGTTCGCGAGCCTCCACCATGCGCAGACCGTCGCGCACCACTTCGCTCGCGTTGTTATAACGACCGTTCTCGACAAGGCCTTTAACGACCCCCTCGAAATGATCACCCAGACTGACTGATGTCGGCATAGAAACCTCGATTTGTTATTAGATAATAACTTGCCTCGACCTAGAAAGCAAATGCTCCTTGTCCGGTGGCCTCAGTGTAGGTTGACTCACCGCGCGCATTATAGCGATCCCTGCCGGATGGAGACGGTCAAAGGCACCCGGCGCCGATTTGTATGGAGATCAAATGGCACGTATAATTCTATTTCAGTTCAAGATTTACGATAGCGCACGCAAGGAAATGATCTCATCGGGTCGGTGGGGAACCCTCCAAGCCATTCAGAAACTTAAGATTGCCACCCCGATCATCGCAACAGCCGTCACGATCGACGCCGCCCTCGTTCCCTTCGACGCGGATGGGTTAACCGTTCCAGGTTTTGATCCCCGCGCGGGCCATCGATGAGCCTGATCCATGGTCGTAATGCGCCAAACACGCGCTGATAAGTGGCGCGGCGTCGCTGATACCCCAAGTCCGGGAAAACTGGCCCAACACAGGCCCCCATCTCTTCAGCGGATGGCTCGCAAATGCCAAAACCACCCATAGGCTGCTGGCGCCTCTCCCAGACAAGACTACAGCCGTTCAGCCATCAGAAAGAGCGCAAAAACTTAAAATCTTGTCCGACGCCTACGCTTCTCCATTCACGCTGACCGAAACACTTCACTCGTGCTCGCGTTCAAGGTCAACGGCCGGACTTGTGTAAAATTGGGGCGCTATATCGAGAGTTCTTATCTCGGTGAGCGTCGAGGCAGTTACAGGGCTGATGGCAGTAACTGGTCGCGATGGCCAAGTCAGCCTTTCAGTTGAGTGCAGTAGGCTTGAAGGATATTTTCGAGGATGTCGTATGTTTTCGCAAGACCGGGGCTGACGCCAAGTAAGCCCCAGGTCTATCCACAACGCCGGACTACCGAAGGAAAAATTTTGCTCCCGCACTCTTGACGAAAGCAGCAGCGAGCGCAAAATATGTAGCCGCGAGACAGACGTCTTGCAGTTATCTGTTCAACCTTGCCATAGATGCTGATGAGGTTTCGCAAATGACACGCACAATCTCTTTATCCCCCCTGTTTGGTAGTTCGATCGGTTTTGACCGCTTCGACGACCTGTTCGATACCCTCCTTCGCTCTCCCGCCGAGGCGGAAGGCCAGCCGCCATATAATATCGAGCGTAATGGCGACGACCAATATGTCGTCACGTTGGCGGTGGCCGGTTTCACGGAAGCCGAGCTCAATATCACGGTCCGCGACAACGATCTGGTCGTTTCGGGTGAGCGCAAGCTCCAGGACAGCGCCGACGCCCGATATCTGTTCAAGGGTATCGCCCTAAGCAATTTCCAACGGACCTTCCGTCTGGCGGATTATGTCGTCGTCAAGGGCGCGGAGTTGAAAGACGGCCTTCTGCGCATCTCGCTCGCTCGCGAGGTCCCCGAAGAACAGAAGCCGCGCCGGATCGACATCCGCACCAAGCCGGAACTGAAGGCGATCGCGGGTTCCGCGCAGGAAGTCGCCTGACGGTTCGCCCTTTTGATTTCCTGGTTTCAACGATGGCCATCGAAAGGAGGTAAACCCAATGGACGTCAAGAAACTAAACCCCTGGAACTGGTTCCGCCACGAAGATCAGCAAATGCCAGCGGTGTCGCGCGTTGATCACCTAACGCCTCAACAATCGCTGCTACACTTGCATAGGGACATGGAGCGCAACTTCTTCAATGTTGCGCGCGCCCTCGACATGGGCTGGCCGCATTTCCGGTCGGCTCAGCCCTTGTGGCCAAGCTTGGACATTACGACGAGGGATGCAGAATATGTCATCACCGTCGAAGTCCCAGGCGTACATGAAAAGGACCTCCGGCTCGAAGTCAGCGCGGATGGTACCCTCACCGTCAGTGGAGAAAAGCACAAGGACGTACCAAAGGGCATCCTTGGCAGTACTCGCGTCGAGCGGACCTATGGCGCTTTCAGCCGCGTACTTGCCTTGCCTGATGACGCCGACCGGAACGCGGTCTCGGCCTTTTTCCGAAACGGCGTTCTGACCATAACCTGTCCGCGGCAGGTCGAAGCACGCGAGCCGGCCCGTCGGATCGAGATTCAAAAAGTAGCCTAACCCCTTATCTGCAAGAACGACTATAGCCCGCCGTTGACCGGCGGGCCTTTTTTGCCCGGATTATATCCATGGAATTGAACCGCTTCGTAGGTCTGGCGACCCTGCTTTACGCCTTGGCCAACCCCATCGGTATTGTCCCGATCTTCCTTGCCCTGACGGGCCGGGGCCACTCGTTCAACCGGCCAAAGATTGTCCTGATCGCCGCAATCGCCGTGTGCGTACTGCTGATCGCTTCGGCGCTGCTCGGTCAACGTGCGCTCGCATTCTTCAACGTCGGGCTGGATGATTTTCGCATCGCCGGCGGCCTGCTTGCCCTCTTCATCGCCTTTGAAATGTTCCAGGCCCATTATGGGGGCATTTTGCAGACGGCGGAGGAACGCTCGGAAGCCGAGCTCGACCTTCATAGTGTGGCGATCACGCCCTTGGCCTTTCCGCTGCTGATCGGTCCGGCTGAAATGAGCATCATGATCACGCTGTCATCCGACCATCCGGATTGGCATGAAAAAATCGCACTGGTCGCCGCGGCCCTGTTGGCGGCGGGCATGATCGCGGCGACGCTGCTCTGCGCCACGCCCATCAACAAACTCATTGGCAAGACGGGCGTAAATATCGCCACCCGTATCATGGCGCTCTTCGTCGCCGCGATCGGCATCAACTTCATCTTTACCGGTATCCGCAGCGAACTGCCGGGTCTCGTCTCGTAAGGGCTGAACCTTTCCGTGCTTGACAGATATCCCTTCAAAAACCATTTCACCGACATTCATGAAGGTAACCCAATGACGACGATGGCAGACGACAAACCAAAAGAACACCACGCTTTCGAAGCCGATGTAAGCCGGCTTCTGCACATGATGGTCCACTCGGTCTATTCCGACCGGGACGTCTTTTTGCGCGAATTGATCTCCAATGCGGCCGATGCCTGCGAGAAGCTGCGTTACGAAGCGATCTCCCGCCCGGAGCTGGCGCCCGATGGCGCCAAACCCCAAATTCTGATCACGCTGGACGAGGAGAAGCGCCAGCTCTGGGTGGAAGATAACGGCATCGGCATGAGCCGAGAAGATATGATCGATGCCCTAGGGACCATCGCCAAATCCGGCACACGCGCTTTCATGGAGCGTCTGGAGGGCGCCCAGGGCGGCGAAACCGCCGAACTAATCGGCCAATTCGGTGTCGGCTTCTATTCCGCCTTTATGGTCGCCGACCGCGTCGATGTGATCTCACGGGCAGCCGGCCAGTCGCAGGCCTGGACCTGGTCATCCGATGGCAAGGGGAGCTACGACATTGAACCTGCGGCCGAGGCGGACACGCCGGAGCGGGGGACCCGTATTCGGCTACAGCTTATGGAGGACGCGAAAACCTACACGTCCAAATGGACGATCGAACGCATCGTCCGCGAACAATCGGGGCATGTCCCGGTTCCGATCCAGTTGCGCGAAAAGCCCGACGCGGAGCCCGCCCAGGTAACCGACGGCGCCGCGCTGTGGGCGAAACCCAAGGGTGACATCAGCGATGACGACTACAAGGACTTCTACCATAGCCTGTCCGGCCAGTTCGACGACCCTCTGGTCAATGTCCACTTCCGGGCGGAAGGGCTGCATGAATATATCACCTTGGCCTTTGTACCCGGCGCCCAGCCGTTCGATCTGTTCGACCCTGACCGCCACGGCCGCATGAAGCTCTACGCGCGGCGTGTCTTCATCACCGACGAAGCCGATCTCCTGCCACGCTATCTGCGCTTTGTCCGCGGTATCGTCGATACGTCCGACCTTCCGCTCAACATTTCCCGCGAAATGATCCAGCAAAGCCCGGTTCTGACGGCGATCAAGAAGGGGGTAACGGGCCGCATCCTGGGCGCTCTTGAGAAACTGCCCGAAAGCGATGCGGACGCCTTTGCCAAAGTGTGGGCGTTGTTCGGACCGGTCTTGAAAGAGGGCATCTATGAGGACTATGAGCGCCGCGCCCAGTTGCTCAAGCTGGCGCGCTTCAAGACCACAGCCTCAGCGGATGGCTGGCGCAGTCTGGCCGACTACGTAAATGACATGAAGGAGGGCCAGGCCGATATCTTCTATGTTGCCGGATCGAACCTCGAACAGCTGAAATCGTCCCCTCACCTCGAAGGCTTCAGAGCCAAGGGCATTGAAGTCCTTCTTCTCACCGATGCCGTCGACAGCTTCTGGACCAACAATACGCCAGACTTCGACGGCAAGCCGTTCAAATCGGTCACCCAGGGCTTGGCCGATCTCGAAAAGGTCGGCGATGCGGGAGATGGCGAGCGAGATACGAAGGCACCAACGGCAGAAGTGGCCGCCTTCATCGATTACCTGGACACGACCTTGAAAGATGAAGTGTCGTCAGTCCGCGCGTCCTCGCGACTGAAAGAAAGCGCGGTCTGCCTGGTGGCGACCGACCAAGGGCCCGACCGCCAGCTTGAGAAAATTCTCCAGGGATCCGGCCGGCTAAAGACGGCCTCAAAACCCGTCCTCGAAATCAATCCCAACAGTTCTCTGGTCGGGCGGCTGGCCGCATTGCCGGAGGGTGATTTGCGATCCGACGCCGCGTGGTTGTTGCTCGATGAAGCCCTGGTGCTCGATGGTGAAAAGCCGCTCAATCCGCGCGCGTTCGCCGACCGCCTCTCGCGCCTTTACGAACAGGCGCTCAGGCCCTGAGGCCTCGGAAGTTGGCGACTATTGGAACTCCAGATCGATGGAAAGCCCCATAGCGTGACGTTCAACCACAATCCCTTGCTGATGGCTCAGACCTGGAGAATTGTCGGCAGGGAAATCGGGCTCGACTAGCCTATCGTCATCAGTCGCGTCGCGCTTCAGGCCCAACCGGATCCTTCGATTGTTCTGGCGGCGAGCGCCCCACGTCGGGGGCTCGCACGTCCACTGATATGCAATCGAGCGGACGCCGCCTTTCGCTTGCCCGCCGCTATAACCTGCCGAAATAGGCAGCGTTGCCGCCATTGGCCTTGAGGGTCTCAGTCGTCTCGATGATCGGCTTCTATCGCGGCGCGTGTCGCTTTTAAACGCTGATCTTGCGAAAGATCGTGTTTCGCGTCGGGATCAAGCGTAGCTTCGTCGGTACCCTCCGGGGCAAATGCGTCCGGTTCGCCGGCGTTTTGCAAATTTTCCGCGTTTTTCGCGACTTGCTCAGGCATGTCGTTCATTGGACCCTCCGGGTTTTCTTCAGTGTGTAACGACTGGGATAAGAAGGCGATAGGTTCCCAATCCGTCATTCGGATGACGCTCATGAACCTTGCTACCTCTCGCTCGTCCTGCACGCCCCTTGTCAGCCGCTTGTATGGCACCTCAAATTCATCGAGTGCTGAGAAAATCTCAGATCCTGTCGGGCGTCAGCTCATTGATTTTTTGAAGCAGCATGAACGGGTCATCGTAAATTCTGACGGCGCCGCTCCTTTGCAATTCGTCACTGCCATGCCCTCCGCAGAGCAATCCCACCCCTAAGGCTCCACAACGGGCCGCAGCCAGCATGTCCCACTGGCTGTCGCCGACGACAATCGCGCGGTTTATCGGCGTCTTGAGGCGACCCGCGGCCTGGATGAATAAATCCGGATCCGGTTTGGAAACCTGGGCGTCACTTCGACTAACCAGGGTAATGGCCTTCGGATCGAGACCCAGCGCGATGAGGTTGGGCTTAGCGCTTTCCAGATCCCCGCTTGTAGCGATGGCCCACGGAACCTTCGACGCATCCAAATATGCGAGCAGCTGCGCAGCCCCAGCCAAAGGCCTTACACTGTTCGCATATCGCTTGTACGCTTGCGCGTGAGCGCTTTTAAGGCGCTGCGCCAAACCGCTGTCGGTCGGTCGCTGCGACATTCGGCAGAGTTCGTCCACGATGAGACCGTCGCTCATACCAATGCGTTGATGGACGACCCAAATCGGCAAGGAGATGTCCTCGGTCTGAAGCGCATCAGTCCACGCCAATACGTGCTGATAGACGCTGTCAACCAGGGTGCCATCGAGATCGAAAAGAAACGCGGTTTGGGTCATGAGGCGCTCCGGGGGCAAAGCCTTGCGTAACCCGTATGAGTCACGATCCCTTCGCTAAAGATCAATGAGGACATAAAAGCCGCCAGGTTCGACTTTGTTTGATGTCCGGATCGGCGGTCGCGCCAACGTAGGCGATTGCGCCACCGAGACTCTCATTGCCCGCCAGCGAATATCCCGTCGCCTTAGTGTGCGGTGGAGCACCCTCGTTCAACAAGGACATGCCTTAGCCCACCCGGTTAACACGAGCTTACGGCCTACTGTGACGGTGTCCCGTATGCGAACGCGCAACACACGAAACAAATTTACGAGACCATGCCTTGTGCAGGACCAAGCCAAATCAGGAGACAGAGCCTTCAACCAGCACCGCCTGGGGCCGCCTCGTAGGCCCCTCCCCAGGCTGACATCTCTCAGCAAGCGCACCTGCGCCGCGGATCTTAATCCCGGTTGTGCGCGACCGGAGCATTGAAACCTAATGGCCGCTTTCGCAGTGTCAGGTGTCAAATAAGGAGACAAGCCATGACCGACAATGAAGATATCGCGGCCAAGTTTTGGAAAGCGCTCAAGTCCGACCGAACCGCCATGCTCTGGGTGGACGGCACGACAGGCAGCCGACCGATGACCGTGCTCCTGGACCCCGAAACGGAAGAAAGCCCATTCTGGTTTTTTACGTCGAACGAGACGGATCTGGTGCGCGACCTGTCCAGTGCCAAGAAGGCCTCGCTTGCGTTTTCGAGCAAGGGCCACGACCTATTCGGCAGTGTCGACGGGGAAATATCGATTTCGAACGACCGCTCGGTCATCGACAAGCTTTGGAACCCCTTCGTCGCAGCCTGGTTCGAAGGCGGAAAGGGAGATCCGAAATTGACGCTTCTACGTTTCGATGGGACGGATGCGAAAGTCTGGATCGATGGTTCAAGCCTTCTGGCTGGCGCGAAGATTCTCCTCGGCGTCGACCCCAAGAAGGACTACCAGGATAAGGTCGCGGAAATAGAAATCTGACCATTGGGTCAAGGCTGCGTTAGCAGGTATGATCGCCCAATTTGCAAGGCGCTCGCCTACAGAGTCAGTGGCCCGCGGTCGGAGCGATGCCAGCCTGGGGATATTACCCGGCCAGGTAATGTGCATCCGGGCGCCGGCGCGGGCCCATTTCGATCCCCTAGTCGCATTGCGCGACCATGCGCATGTCCTGTTTGCGATGAATCACGGCATCTGCGGCGTCGACCAGGCCGTTAAGCTGGACCAGTAGGGGGTCCATGCTGCGCGGTTTCAGTTGCGCCGTCGATTCGTCCAGGACGTCATGCGTCCGGCCGCATTGGGCGCTCTGCAGTTCGTCTCGCCCGTTTACTGCGTTGCTGCGCCTCGCCGTTCGGGATTTTGATCGCCGGCTGGCCCATACCGAGATACCCAGGTCGATGTCGCGCAGGTTCTTGAGCGCGCGCACTGATCGGCGAATACAGCGGCCGGCGGCATCGCCTGAGACCCCGGGACATCGGCGATCGAGCGCCTCTTTCAGGTAGCCGCCCCGCATAGTCGTGTTACGGCGCAGTGGCACGTCGGGCCGGCCCGTGGACGCCCGGCAGGTAACCGCAGCACGACGCTGACCGAAGCCTTCGCTTTCGCAGAGCGCGCAACGGCCCTGGGCGACGTTGAATGAGAACCGGCCTTACTCGTCTCGGCAAGGTGCGCCGCTGCTAGGCTTCGTCGACCAGGGAGTTCACCAAATCAAGAATTTTTCGGCGCACCTTTACTGACGAAATGCGAGGGAAGGTTTCGGCCAGTTCCACTCCTTCTTTTGTCATAAGAAAGCGGTTTATGAATTTCTCGGAAGAAAACTCTGTGAATTCACCGATGCTTTGCTGCTCACCGTATCCATAGAAGAAGTATTCAGCCCTCACTCTGAGAATTTGTCCAATTTGAAATAGCTTGGAAACGCTAATCCGGTTCGAACCGCGCTCGTATTTCTGCACTTGCTGAAAGGTCAGGTTAATAGAGCGTGCCAGATCTTCCTGGCTAAGTCCGAGATCTTTCCGACGTTTTTTTACACGTCCCCCGACATAGATATCGATCGGGTTCGCGCCAACCTTATCAAAAGCCATTGAATTTCTCGCATTGCTGAGATGAAATGTTAGAAAGCTTCAATAAGCGAACTGAAAAATAGCATTACGAGGCGCCCGTACTAAACTGCGTTGACCTTCGTGTCAAAGACGGGCAAGTCGCGAACAGATCGTTCGCGTCCCCACCCCTTCCGTTCGACCTCGCTGTACTGGCTCCCGGAATGACCTTGGCGCAAATTCCCACTGGACGTGCTACGCCGTCAATCCATTGAGGCGCATGCCGCCAGGCGTTCAAGACGTGGAGAAAAAGCAGCTCTCGACAAGCTGACCCGACCAGTAGGACGATCCCAAAGCGCACATGAAGGGGTAAAAGGGGTGTGCACATCGAATATTTACAGAACCGTCGTTATATCTGCGACTTCGGGCACAATGGCGGGGGCTATTGCCTAGTAACGTTTCGAGTATGACGATGGCGTTTTCTGCCGAGCGCAAAGAATCTGTGCGATCCAAAGTGCTCGTCGTCTGAGACGAGCCGTCTCTTCGTTTCATAATTTCGGACGTGCTGACCCAAGACCACGACCTCGTCGTCGTAGAAGCGAGTTCCGCCGACGAGGCGCTCGAGCTCTTAAGCGCTGAAACCGACATTGGATGCGTCTTCACCGATGTCAGAATGCCCGGCAGCATGGATGGCTTGGCTCTTTCCCGCCGTA
>FTCV01000632.1_pt1 | contig 16044 bp, 15 predicted proteins | sample 1639691 | NCBI WGS metagenome assembly FTCV01 (sample SAMEA3914864, study PRJEB12502) | metagenome | biome: forest; material: soil | place: USA | collected 2012-03-12 | depth 0.3 m
AGGCAGTTCATCGAGTTGGCGGTGAACATGCCCGAGCACGACCCGCACGTCGGGCAGGCCGAACGCTCGATCGCCTTCACTTCTTCATCGGTGTAGCTCTCGTCGGCGGCGGCGACCATGGCGTCGACCAGATCGAGCGCCTGCTCCTTGCCGCGCAGCACGACCTTGCCCGCTTCCATCGGCCCGCCCGAAACGAAGACCACCGGAATGTTGATGCGCAGCGCGGCCATCAGCATACCCGGCGTGATCTTGTCGCAGTTGGAGATGCAGACCATGGCATCCGCGCAGTGGGCGTTGACCATGTATTCCACGCTGTCCGCGATCAAGTCGCGGCTGGGCAGCGAATAGAGCATGCCGTCATGGCCCATGGCGATGCCATCATCGACCGCGATGGTGTTGAATTCCTTGGCGACACCGCCCGCCGCCTCAATCTCGCGCGCGACCATCTGGCCCAGGTCCTTCAGGTGGACGTGGCCGGGCACGAACTGCGTGAACGAGTTTACCACCGCGATGATCGGCTTGCCGAAGTCCGCATCCTTCATACCCGTCGCGCGCCAGAGGCCACGCGCGCCCGCCATGTTGCGGCCGTGGGTGGAAGTGCGTGAACGATAGGCGGGCATTGTGCGAACTCCGGGTCGTCATGGCGCAACCAATGCGCCTTTCGAGCCGGCCCCTACACCGTGGATGCGGTTGCAGCAATGGGGTTTGGGAAATTTTGTTTCCTCAATGCTGCAAATATCGTTCTATTGCTTCGCCTTTAAAGTGCGGCGGCGACTTGATGGCAGATGCGGGCCATGCGTTCGGCCCAGATTGCTTGCCCCTCCGCGTCGGTGATCTGGTCCTGCCGGATCTCGATGCCGAGGTAGGGGCGGCCGTGCGCTTCGGCGTGGCGGTTCATCGTCGCGTTGAGGACTTTGCCCGAATAGGGAAGCTGGTCGCCGACGACGAGGCCCTCCGCCTCCAGCAGCGGAATGGCCATGCGCGCGGCGCGGTCGTCCTCGTTATAAAGCACGCCGACATGCCAGGGGCGCGGCTTGTCGCAAGTCGCCAGCGCGGGCGTGAAGCTGTGCAGCGAGAGGATCAGCGCCGGCTCTGCGGCGACGAGATGGGCCTCCAGATCGTCGTGATAGGCGTGGAAGTACTGCGCCAGACGGGCGGTGCGCCCTTCGGCGCAGAGCACGTTGCCGGGGATTTCGTGACCGTCCGACACTTCGGGCAGGAGGCCGGGCGCATCGAGATCGCGGTTGAAATCGCAGACGAGGCGGCTGACGTTGGCGAGCCATGCGGCGATATCGCCGTTCGCGCTGTCCTCGGCCATCCGCTCGGCCACGCCGGCCACGCCGATGTCGATGGCGATATGGCGGTTCAGCAGCTCGGCGGCGATGCCTAGGTCCACGCCTTCGGGCACGCGGTTGGAGGCGTGGTCGGCTACGATCAGGATGCCGCCGGCGCGCGGGGTGCCCAGCAGGCGATAGGCTTCGGTAATCAACGCAGGTTCCCGGACAATTGCCACCAATCGGGGCGGGTTGCAGCGATCCTTGCCGCTGCCTGGCTTAAGGCTTCCTGACTCTCATAGAGAGCAAAGCATGTCGCGCCGGAGCCGGACATGCGGGAAAGAAACGGTGCGGTGTCGCGCAGCGCGGCCAGGACTTCTGCCACGGTTGGGCAGATTTCGATAGCGGGCGCTTCCAGATCGTTACGGCCGGTCAAGGCGATTTCGCGCAATGTCCCGCCCGGCATCGGGCCTCGGTCGATACCGTCCCATGCCTTGAACACCCGGCCGGTCGGCACCGGAAGGCGCGGGTTGACGAGCAGGACGGGGCAGTCGGCAAGATCGTTTGCGGCTACTTCGGCCAGATCTGTGCCGGTGCCGGTGCCGATACAGGGGCGTGAGAGTACGCAGGCCGGCACGTCCGCGCCCAGCTTCGCCGCGCGAGCGTGCCAGTCTTCGGGCAGGCCGTGCATACGCTCGACCATGCGGAACACGGCACCTGCGTCGGCCGAGCCTCCGCCCAGACCCGCCGCCACCGGCAGGCGCTTTTCGAGATCGACCGACCAGCCCGCTTTCGCTCCTTGGCCATGCGGCAACGCCGTCAGCGCCTTGGCGACGATGTTGCCGAAGGGGTCATCGATCTTCGCGGCGAATTCGCCGTGGGTGGTCAGGCGGTCGGCTTCGGCGGGCGTGGCCGTCAGTTCGTCTCCCGCGTCGACGAAGGCGAACAGCGTTTCCAACTCATGATAGCCATCCTCGCGACGCCGGCGGACGTGAAGCGCGAGGTTGATCTTGGCGTAGGCGGTTTCCGAAATCATCGCTCCGTCCATGCGATGCCAGCGCCGCCGGCGCAAGTGTCCTCCCCCGGCATGGGGAGGGAGGGCCATGCAAAGCATGGTGGAGGGGATACTCGCCACGGCGCGGACGCCGGTGTTTGCGGAGAAGCCCCTCCGTCAGTCCTTCGGACTGCCACCTCCCCGTTTCGGGGAGGACTGGTTCACATGTTCGGGTAGTTGGGCCCGCCGCCACCTTCGGGGGTGACCCATTCGATGTTCTGCGTCGGATCCTTGATATCGCAGGTCTTGCAGTGGACGCAGTTCTGCGCGTTGATCTGCAGCTTCGCACCCGAACCGTCGGGATCGACGAACTCGTAGACGCCCGCCGGGCAGTACCGCGCCTCGGGCCCGGCATAGACCGGCAGGTTGATCGCGGTGGGAACCGTGGGGTCCTTGAGCCGCAGGTGGCACGGCTGGTCTTCCTCGTGGTTGGTGAACGAGTAGGACACGCTGGTCAGGCGATCGAAGCTGATCACCCCGTCCGGCTTGGGATAGGCGATCGGCTGGTAGAGATCGGCGCGCTGCGTGCACGAGGCATCGGTGTGATGCTTCATCGGCTTGGCCAAGCCGAAACCGAACAGCGTGCGCAGCCACATGTCGGCGCCGGCCAGGATCGTACCCAGCTCTCCGCCCCACTTCGCAACCATCGGCTCAGCATTCTGGACGAGCTTCAGTTCCTTGGCGATCCAGCTCTCACGCACGGCCGTATCGTATTCGGTCAGCGCATCCTGCTCGCGGCCCGCCTTGATCGCGGCGGCAATCGCCTCTGCCGCCAGCATGCCGCTCTTCATCGCGGTATGTGTGCCCTTGATACGCGGCACGTTGACGAAACCGGCCGAGCAGCCCGCCAGCACGCCGCCCGGGAAGGCCAGCTGCGGCACCGATTGCCAGCCACCCTCGTTGATCGCACGCGCACCGTAGGCGACGCGCTTGCCGCCTTCCAGGATCGCGCGGATTTCCGGGTGCTGCTTCCAGCGCTGGAATTCCTCAAACGGATAGACGTAGGGATTCTTGTAATCGAGCGCGGTCACGAAACCGAGCGCGACCTGGTTGTTCGCCTGATGATACAGGAAGCCGCCACCCCAGGCGTTGTTCTCACTGAGCGGCCAGCCCTGCGTGTGGATCACGCGGCCGGGAACGTGTTTGGCGGGATCGATGTCCCACAGTTCCTTGATACCCAGGCCATAGATCTGCGGCTGGCAATCGGCTTCCAGATTGTACTTGGCCTTCAGGCGCTTGGTCAGGTGACCGCGCGCGCCCTCGCAGAACACGGTGTACTTACCGAGCAGGTTCATGCCCGGCTGGAAGTCGCCCTTGGGATTGCCTTCGCGGTCGACGCCCATGTCGCCGGTCTGCACGCCGATCACGGCACCGGCATCGTCATAGAGAATCTCGGCCGCCGGGAAGCCCGGGAAGATCTCGATCTCCAGCGCCTCAGCCTGTTCGGCCAGCCAGCGGCAGAGGTTGCCGAGCGAACCGGTATAGTTGCCGTCGTTCGACATGAAAGGCGGCTGGATGAAGTGCGGCAGCGCGAACTTCTTCTTCTTGGTCAGGTGCCAGTGCAGGTTGTCCGTCACCGGGGTTTCCGCCAGCGGGCAGCCGTCCTCACGCCAGGTGGGCAGCAGTTCGTCGAGCGCCTTGGGATCGATCGTCGCGCCCGAAAGGATGTGCGCGCCCACTTCCGAGCCCTTTTCCAGCACGCAGACCGTCAGTTCGGGATCGACCTGCTTGAGCCGGATCGCCGTGGACAGACCCGCAGGCCCACCGCCGACGATCACAACGTCGTAAGGCATCTCTTCACGTTCAATCATGGCAGTCCCGACTCCTGGCCCCGTCAACGACCCTATTGGGCCTTCTTTGCCCCAAAAATTGCGATTCACACACTTAAGCGCGCGATTAATTCGTGTTGTGCCTTGATTGGTGGAATGCGACAGGTCAAGACCCACGCGATGGATCAGGCCCTAAATCGGCAATTTCTGGACGATATCACTGCCGCGCTCGACTGGTGGCGCGATGCGGGTGTCGATTGCGACTTCCTGGACGAGCCGCGCGAGTGGATCGTGCCGGAGGATGAGCAGGACGAAAACGGCGAGCGTCTTCCGCCGCGCCGCGTGCCTGTGGTGGTGGAAGCGCCCGTGGTCCCCACACGCATCGATCCGGGCCTGCTGCCCGCCGACCTCGAAACCTTCCACGCCTGGTGGATGAGCGAGACATTGCTATGCGATGGTGGCCCGAGCGGACGCCTCTCGCCCGAAGGCAAGGCGGGCGCGAAGCTGATGGTTGTGGTGGAAACGCCCGAGGCCGGCGATCGTGACCACCTGCTCAGCGGAGCGCAAGGCAAACTGCTCGACGCGATGCTTAAGGCGTTCGGCACCAAGCGTGCGGATATCTACTTGGCCACCGCCCTGCCTCGGCCCGATCCGGTGCCCGATTGGCGCTCGGCCGCAACGCGCGGCGTGGGCGATGCGTTGGCCCGGCACGTGAAATTGGTGGCTCCGGAACGGTTGATTGTGCTTGGCGGCAACGTTCTGCCGCTGATCGGCCACGAATCACCGCAACGCACTGCCGTTTTAAGACAATTTGAGCATGAAGGACTGAGGATACCTCTGTTGGCTGGATGGGGGCTTGCCGCGCTGCTGCAAAATCCGCGCGCGAAGGCAGGCATTTGGAAGGCTTGGCTGGAGTGGACGAGACCCTGAAGGGAAGCATCCATCCGGCCGCAAAGATGCGGGGTTAGGTCGCAGGATGCGGGGAATTTTAACGTGAAAAACTTTGCCATGGCAGCGCGCGCCGCGGGGGTGGCTGCATTGGCTGTCGCCACGCTGGCCGCAACGCCGGCATTCGCGAACAGCGCGGCGGTGGAATACTTCCGCACCCGCGCCGACAGCACGGCGGTCCCCTCGCTGCTTAGCCAGGACGACCGATCTTACTACAAGCAGGCCTTCGCGGCGATTGACGCGAAAGATTGGGCCACCGTCCAAAAGATGCTGACGGATCGGCCGGACGGACCGCTGCACCAGCAGCTTCGCGCCGAATACTACCTTGCCTCCGGCTCTCCCAAGATCGAGCTGACTGACCTTCAAACCTGGCTTTCGCAAGGCACGGAGCTTCCCGGCGCCGACCAGATCAGTCGCCTGGCGCTGAAGCGCGGCGCGCTCTCGGTGCCTTCGGTGCCCAGCGAACAGGCTTTCGCCCGCCTGCCGACGATGGCGAAGCGCGTGCGACCATCCTCGATCGATGATGGCTCCATGCCCGCCGCAATCGCCTCCGGCATCAACGATCGCATCAAGAACGACGATCCGATGGGCGCGCGCTTGCTGCTGGACGGCATCGATTCCAGCCTCAGCGCCTCCTCCCAGGCCGAATGGCGCCAGAAGGTCGCCTGGGCGTTCTATATCGAAAACCAGGACGCCTCCGCCTACCAGATGGCCCAGCTGGGCGCGATGGGCGGTGGCCCGTGGGTGGGCGAATCGTGGTGGACCGCCGGGCTTGCCGCATGGCGCCTGGGTGACTGCGACGGCGCTGCCGACGCTTTCGACAAGACCGCCAAGAATTCCGAGAATGCGGAACTGACCAGCGCCGCGCATTACTGGCGCAGCCGCGCACTGGTGCGCTGCCGCAAGCCGGAAGCCGCCGCGACCGAACTGCGCCTTGCCGCCGCTCGCGATGAGACGCTTTATGGCATGCTCGCCGCCGAGCAGCTCGGCATGAAGCTGCCCGAACAGCACTCGGCTGCCGACTTCACCCCGTCCGATTGGCAGTCGCTGCGTGACACGTCGAACATCCGCGCCGCCGTGGAGCTTTCCGAGATCGGTCAGGATGGACTGGCCGACGAAGTGCTGCGCCATCAGGCCCGCATCGGCAGCGCCTCGCAATATGCCTCAATCAGCCGCCTTGCCCGCGATCTGGGTCTGCCTTCGACGCAGCTTTGGATGGCCTACAACGCGCCTGCCGGTGGCCGCCCGGAACCGGCGAGCCGCTTCCCCACGCCCAAGTGGACCCCGGCTGGCGGCTGGAAGGTCGATCCGGCGCTGGTCTATGCGCACACGCTTCAAGAATCGATTTTCCAAACCAGCGTCGTCAGCCCCGCCGGCGCGCGCGGCCTGATGCAGATCATGCCGGCAGCAGCGCGCGACCACGCCTCTCTGCTGGGCGTTTCCGGCACGGCCAGCGATCTCAACAAGCCCGAAGTGAACCTGGCGTTCGGCCAGCAGCACTTGCAGACGCTGCGCGATTCGTCGGGCACGCAGGGCCTGCTGCTGAAGGTCATGGCCGCCTACAACGCCGGCCTGGTGCCGATCTCACGCTGGAACACCGAAGTGAACTGCGGCGGCGACCCGCTGCTGTGGATGGAATCGCTGCCCTACTGGGAAACGCGCGGTTACGTGAACATAGTGCTGCGCAACTACTGGATGTATGAGCGTCAGGCCGGTGGCCCTTCGGAAAGCCGCATGGCGCTTGCACAGGACATGTGGCCGACCTTCCCGGGCCTCACCGGTTCGCAGGGCGTGCGCATGGCAGCGAACGGAGCAATAGTGCGTGGCCATTGATCGTGAGCGTCAATTCAAGCCCATCAACATTGCCCTACTGACAGTTTCTGACACCCGCACGGCGGAGAACGATACCTCCGGAGACATTCTGGAGGGTCGTATCCGCAAGGCCGGCCATAACCTTGTCGTCCGCGCGATCGAGAAAGACGATGCCGGCCGCCTCGCCAGCCGCTTCAACAATTGGATCGACGACCGCGAGATCGACGCGATCGTCGTCACCGGCGGCACCGGGCTCACCGGCCGCGACGTCACCCCCGAAGCCATCGACCGGGTGAAGGACAAGGATATTCCGGGGTTTGGCGAACTGTTCCGCTGGATCTCGTACAAGACCATCGGCACCTCCACCGTCCAGTCCCGCGCCTGCGCCGCAGTAGCGCGGGGGACCTACATCTTCGCCCTGCCCGGCTCCAACGGCGCGGTGCAGGACGGGTGGGACGGCATCCTTGCCGAGCAGCTGGACAGCCGGAACCGGCCCTGCAATTTCGTGGAACTGATGCCGAGACTCAAGGAAGTCTGAGAGCAGTTATCAGTCCACGTCCGGCGCGGCGTTGCCGATAAAACCAAAACGCAGGCCTTTTTCCGACAAGTCCTCTTCCTGCGCCATCAACACGCCCATCAAGCATGTCACACGCTCGATGTTTTTCGAGCTTCCACCCTGTGGAAGCAGGCTCCAATCACCGGGCCCGGTTTCCTGGAAGGCGCTCCCCTGCTTTACCCCACAATGGGTTTCCACGGCGCGGAAGAAAGACGCCGCATCTGGGAATTGCCCAAAGACCGGCATTCCCTCCAGCTTGCCAATGGCCGCCAGTTGTTTGCGTGCGTCCGCAATCATCTCCGGCCGTAACAGGGCATCGACATAAGCCCCATAGGCCTTTTCCTGACCTGCATCTTCGAAAGATACCATGTCATATTGCGTCGCCGCGCGAATACACGCGAACTGCTCATCGGTGCCCCCCGCGCTCACCTTGATCCGCACGACATTCGATTGAAGATCGTCGTCATACGAAATCGACAGCCCCGCCCGCTGCAGCCCGCAATCAGCAAGCGCGCTAACAACCTGTTCCTGCGCGGGCGGCTGCGGTGGCAAATCGGGCATCAGGATTGGTTCCACAGCGGCAAGCGCGCCGCTTCTTCGTCTCCGAGGTCAATTCCCATGAGATCACGCAACGTTTGCGCATAGTCGGTTGCATCGGTGATTTCGCGCATTTCGCTGACGCCGTTGCGATAGACCGTAAGCTGGCGGCCCGTCATTGCCGCGAAGCCGTCTTCCAGCACAACACTGGCGATGCAGAGCGTGGTGAAGCGGGTATCGGACCGGGTCGCAGTCCAGTGATTGCCCATCTCCAGATCGTCCTGCGCCACTTCGCCAAGATCGAAGACATATTGCGGCTGCCATTCGCCATGCGCCGCGCTGCGACCGTCGGTTGCGCTTGCCGGGCCAGCGCGTTCGAGGCGCCATTCGCCGGCCAGCGATCCGCGCTCGCCACTGCGCAGCAAGCGGTGCCATGCGCCGTCCGGCGTCTGCGCCTGCGCGCCGTCCTCCAGAGGCAGTGGCGGCACAAAACTGCCACCAAAACCGGCGTCGGCAATCCATGCGGCACCGTCCATGTTGACCAGCAACAGAGTATGCGTGCGCGGGGGAGCTGCGTGTTCCGGCAGGCCGAGCAGCACGCGCGCCAGCAGCGGGCGATTGACGAGGCCCAGCGCGGTCAGCGCATCGGAGAGCAGGCGGTTCTGCTCGAAACAATAGCCCCCTCGCCCTCGCACCACGAGTTTCTCGAAAACGCTGGCGCTGTCGATGCGTATGCCCTCGCCCAGCGGAATGGCCAGGTTTTCAAAGCCGATAGCGCGGCGATGCGCGCTTTGCAGCGCGGCGAGGCCCTCAGGACTGGTGGCAGGCGCGGCGGTCAGGCCGATGCGGGCGAGGTAGCGCGTGAGGTCCATTTCCGCTCTAGAGCACTCCCGCATGGTACTGGGCAAGCCTGTTGATATCTTCGTCTACAACCTGTTTGCATGGAGTTGATGGGTTGTCGAAATCCGGTGGAAAATCTGGGATAAACCCCTTCCTCCCTGTGGATATTCCGGGGATTTTGGGTGGATTGGTTGTGGAGATGGTGTGCGCAACCTGTGGATCGGATGCCCGCTATGGCGGTTCCGCAAGAAAGCAGGATCCCCGCCTTCGCGGGGATGACGGGTTCTGAGGATCTTCGGTCTTTTCCCGCAATCTAGGGACCAAGAACATCGAAAGGCTTGAGACCTAACTGCCGCCTTGGGGCGCCCCCCAATCACCCAGCTTCTCGTCCACCTTCGTCATTGCGAGCGTAACGAAGCAGCCCAGGCACGGTTCTGTGCTGCGCTAGATTGCTTCGCTACGCTCGAAATGGCGAGGAAAGCGGGGCTTTTCCCGATCGACGCGCTTCAGGCGTTGGCGAGATCGAGAATCGACGGCACCAGTTTAGGCCATGACCGGAACAGCGTATGCCCGCTCCCGCCCGAATGCGTCTCGATCGAGCGGTCGTTCCATTCGTCGTTGCCCCATGGCGGATCGATGAAGCGCGAATGCGGGATCAGGCGATGCACCCATTCGGAGGTGGCGCGGGTGTGCGAAAGATCGCTGGCGCCGGAGCGGAACACCAAGGTCGGCATCGTCAAACGAGCAAAATCGCGCTGGGTCATGCCGGGCACCGGGCTGACCGGCGAAGGCACGTAGGCGGCGGCCCATTTCTGCATGACGGCGATGAATCGGTCCGGATCCTGCGCTAGGATATAGTCGCGCGCCTGCGGGCTCTTGGCGAAATTCTCGGCCCAACTGGTCGCCTGCATCACGGCTTCCATGCCCCCACGGCTCGCCAGCGTGCCAGCCTCTCCGCAGTAATACGTGGCAAGCTGCATGAGGCCGATCGGATCGCCCGAAATCCACCAGAGCGCGAGGTGCGAGCAAATCTCCGGATCGCGTGCGGCCGCCAGCATGGAAACACGGCTGCCGCCGGATCCGCCGGCGATCACCGCGGGGCCAAGGTCCAACTTGCGGATCAGGCCGGCCAGCGCCTCAGCCTGCATTTCGGATTCGCTCTCACCCAGCAGGCAAGCGTCGGATGCGCCGCAATTGGGCCGGTCGTAGATCAGCACGCGACGGCCCGCCTTCACGAAGCCGTCCGCCATTTCGCGCAGCCCCGGTACGTCCATTGTGAAGCGCCCGCCCGGCGTCAATGCGACAGCCGGGTCACCCTCCTTGCCGAGAAGTTCATAGGCAATGCCGATTCCACCCACGTCGATCCGAGGCATCCGCGTTCTCCCCAATGCACCCTTGGCGGGGCGTCGTGGCGGCGATGCTCGACCGCAAGCGGCCTTGGCGCAAGGCGGCAGCAGCGATACCGCCCCAGCGTTGCGCCGAGATCATACAGTGCACAGCCTGTGGATAAGGCTGTGCATAGCCTGCGCAGAACCTGTGCGTTACGGTGGAAAGCCGCCCGTCAGGTAATCACGTCTGGCAGAGTGCGGCCAGTGTGGCGCGCGATCCCCGTGATCGGATCGACCGCCGCGATCTGCGATTGCAGCATCGCCTCCGTATCCGCCAGAAGCTGCCCCGAAGGCGGCTCATACCGTTCAAGGTAGACGCGCAGCGTCGCGCCCTGCGTGCCGGTGCCGGAAAGGCGGAAGACCACGCGGCTGCCATCCTCAAACAACACGCGCACGCCTTGGTTCTCACTCACCGAATGATCGACCGGATCGGTATAGGCAAAGCTGTCTGCATGAGCGACGGTGAGCGGGCCGAACGCCTTGCCTGCAAGGCCCGGCAGCGATGCCTTCAGTTCGGCCATCAGCGCATCGGCGGCGGCCTTGTCGATCGCTTCATAGTCATGCCGGGCGTAGTAATTGCGGCCGAAACGCGCCCAGTGCGCCTTGGCAAGATCGTCCACGCTGATACCGCGCACGGCCAGGATGTTGAGCCAGAGCAGCACGGCCCAGAGCCCATCCTTCTCTCGCACGTGGTCCGATCCGGTGCCGGCGCTTTCCTCTCCGCAAATCGTCACTTTGCCGGCATCGAGCAGGTTGCCGAAGAACTTCCAGCCGGTGGGCGTCTCGTAGCAGGGAATGGCAAAGGCTTCCGCCACGCGATCGGCTGCACCGCTGGTGGGCATGGAGCGCGCAATCCCGGTCAGCCGGCCGCGATAGGCCGGGGCGATCTCGATATTGGCGGCCAGCATGGCCAGCGAGTCCGATGGCGTGACATAGCGGCCGCGCCCGATGATCAGGTTGCGGTCCCCGTCTCCGTCAGACGCGGCGCCAAGATCCGGCGCATCGCTGCCCATCATCAATTCGTAGAGATCGCGGGCGTGGATCAGGTTGGGGTCGGGATGGTGCCCGCCGAAATCTTCCAGCGGTGTGCCGTTGACCACCGTGCCCGGCGCGAAGCCTAGGCGCTTTTCCAGGATCTCATGCGCATAGGGCCCGGTGACGGCATGCATCGCATCGAAGCGCATCGTGAAGCCGGACGAGACGATCCGCCGGATTTCGTCGAAATCGAATAGCGTCTCCATCAGATCGGCATAATCGGCAACCGGATCGATCACCTGCACGACCATGTCCGCAACGGCGCTTTCACCGATCTGATCGAGATCGACGTCCTGCGCTTCCACGGTCTGCCACTGGTCGATCTTCGTGGTGCGATCGTGGATCGCTCCAGTGACGCTTTCCGGCGCGGGGCCGCCGTTGGCGATGTTGTACTTGATGCCGAAATCCTCTTCCGGCCCACCGGGATTGTGGCTGGCCGAAAGGATCAGTCCGCCACTGGCGCCGTACTTGCGGATCACATGGCTTCCGGCCGGGGTGGAGAGGATACCGCCCTGCCCCACGATGACCCGGGCATAGCCGGCAGCGGCAGCCATGCGGATCGCCAGTTGGATCACCTCCCGGTTATAGAAGCGCCCGTCCCCGCCGATCACCAGCACGGCCCCGGCCGCCGGCTTCACCACGTCGAATACCGACTGGATGAAGTTCGCCGCGTAGTTGGGCTGCTGGAACACCCGTACTTTCTTGCGCAGACCGGAAGTGCCGGGCGCCTGACCTTCGAAGGGACTGGTGGGAACGGTGACGATCGGGGTCAAGCGCGTGTCTCCATGCGGGAAGCTGGGGGGCGGGAATGAGATAAACGGTGAAGAGCCAAAAGGTTCAAGTAGCTGAGAATTCCACCTGAACCTGTGCCCGTCTGAAGTGACATTGGCCAGTCTGGTTGCACTGCACCCAAAGTCAAATGCGCGAACGGGCCATTTCGGCGGAAATGTGCTCCCTTTAGGACCAGTTACGCGATTTTCACCATTATATCAGCCCTCTGTCCCGCATGCTGACAATCCGGTTACCGCCGACGACCAGGTGATCGTCCAGCACGAACTCAAGCGCGCCCGTTACCTCGCTGAAATGCCGTGTCGCGCGGATGTCCGCAGCGCTTGGTTCGGGATTTCCGGACGGGTGGTTGTGGGCAATCACCAGCCGCCGCGCGTCCAGATCGAAGCCGCGCCGCACCGTACGCCGCAGCGGCAGCGTCACCTCACTGCTTTGCGCGCCGGCATAGAAATCTTCCGCAATGAACAGGCCCTCGGCGGTAAGGAACAGCACCAGCACGCTTTCCTCTCGCAAAGTGCTGAGGCGGCGGAGAAGATAACTGCGAAGCCGCGGATTGCCGGGCTCGGTCGGTTCGCCAAACAGGGCTTCCCGCGCGGCAAGCGTGGCGATGGAACGCGCAACGGTGATCGCCGCTGCCAGCAGATCGCAATTCGCACCGTTCCCGCCAATCGCCTCTGCCAAGGCGCTGGACGACGCACCGTGGATGCCCCGCAGCGACCCGAAGGTGCGGATCAGGCGGAGGGCGACATCTTGCGCATGCTCTGCCGAGTAGGGCGCAAGGACACGCGCCAGGAGCGATAGTTGCCCGGCTTCTTCAGCCGCCGCATGTGAGCTACGAGCCCCAAACCCATCGCCGTCGTCTGGACGTAGGACGGCATGATGCTCATCGCCAGATAGCCCGGCCCTTCCAAATTCTTGACCAGCAGAGGATAGATATGGCTCGAAAAGGCTATCAATTGGGCTGCCCCTATCCACAGCGGATAGCTCCGATTGGCGCAGAGCGCGACGGTGATGAAAATGGCAAGGGCGATGACATCGATCGCAAAGTGGCCAAGGTTCACTCCCATGAACAGCACGGCATGGCCCCCGGTCACCAAGTGGTAGATTCGATCGACCACCAGCATGCCGAGGAGCGTCGTCGTCAAAATACGTTCCGGTGCGGCACCCTTTCGCAAGGCTTGCACGAAAAGCACGACGAGCACCGCATGCAATAAATAGGCGCGTGCAGCCAGGATCAGCATGGCCACCCCCTGGCGCCATGCTGTCCTGGCAGCGCGCCGGTTGCCCGGCTGTAAGGTGCGCTTAGGCCGAGATGGCCATGGTTTCTTCGCCCACCAGCGTGGCCGACGACGGGCAAGCCTCTGGCTCGTCGATGATCGCCTTCACATCGCGGCCGGCATCGAGCAGCGCCTGGTGAACGCGGATCATGTCGTTCTGGCATTCCAGCAGCGAGCGCTGCGACTTGGCAAGGCGCAGCAGCGCCATCTGGCCGGTGAAATTGGCCACGCCTTCCACCTGGCGTGCCAACAGCATCGATTCCATCAGGCGCGCCGAGGCGAGCAGTGCGGAATCGAGCGAAACTTCGGCTTCGGGAAGCTGGCGACCGATACGTGCGGTGGCAGCGGACATCGTCATCGACATGTAGACCCTCCTTCGACAACCCCGGCGCGAACGGGGCGTCCAAGCATGTGCACCATCGAGGTTGGTTCACGAGAGCCGGCTCAGCGCCGTGGCAAGATCCAGTCCGAACACCGCGACGAGCAAAAGACCGCCGGCGATGAGGACCATGGCTGCCATGCGGTTGATACCGGCATCTTTACCATCGAGCACCTCGGGGACAAGCCGATCGACCGGTTCCGATTGCCAGGGGGCCGCAATCCTGAAAGCCACCCCGTCCGAAAGCGTCAGGCGATCGCCCGGCTCGTCCTGCCCCCACTGTTCGGCGACGGAACCGATCGGGGAAACCTGAGGATTCTTGTCTGGTAGAGGATTACAGGCTGCATCGGCAGGCCTCTGGTAGAAACGATAGGCCCGCGCCAATTCGGCACGCGGCGGCGCCCCCGTACGATTGCGTACGCCTTCGATGCGCTGGTTCACCGCGCTTTCGGAAATGCCCAGTTCCCAGGCGATTTCCTTGCTCGTGCGATTCTCCGCCACGAGGCCCAGGACCTCATGCTGCTTTTCCGTCAGCGTTGGCAAAATTTCCAGAATTCGCCGAAACTGAGCCGTGTCCGCATCGCGCGCCCAACAATCGATTTCCATCGAACCGTACTTTCCCGTCTGACGGGGCACCCCCACCCCGTCAGTCCTTAGTGCTACATATATGTCGGTAACCAATTCGTGATCAACCCGAAGGCAGCGAAACTCCATCGAGGATGCGCTTTCACCGTCTCACGAATTGTGGAATTCCACCGATGTCCCACCAAGTGGAACGCTCGTGTCGCTTCAATTCCCTCCCGTCGGCTTAACCACGTTAAAATACCTAAGAATTTAGCCTCATTCTTCGATCTGAGCCGTCCTCTGTGACAACCGTGTCGAAACCATTACAATTTCTTACCATTCGAGGATTTGCGGCGCGCACCGCCGCCTTTAGCCGGGAAGCATGAGGACCCTTCACCCCGCAGCTATCCGCATCAAAGGCGCCCGTTTCGAAGGCGCCCGGCTTCCGGCACGCCATGGCGCGCTGTGCCTGATTCTCGCCTCTACGGCACTTACAGTGCCAGGCGCTGCCATGGCGCAGGAGGCGGCATCCTCGAAATCCTCTACCACGGCACACAAATCGACCGGCAAAAGCAGCGGATCCACTTCCGCGGCATCGGATAGCACCGTCACCGACGATATCATCGTCACCGGCCAGGCGGTTCCCGGCGCCGTGATCGGCGACATCCCGCCGGAGAACCGGATCGGCCCCGGCGAGATCGCCTCCTACGGCGTCGATTCGATCAGCGACCTGCTGGACGAAATCGCGGACCAGACGACGAGCATTTCGGGGCGCGATTCGTCGAGCGGGCCGGTCGTGCTGGTCAACGGCAAGCGCGTTTCCGGCGTCAACGAAGTGGGCGACCTGCCCGTGGAGTCGGTGCTTCGCGTCGATATCCTGCCCGAAGAAGTGGCCATCAAGTACGGCTACGACGCGCAGCAGAAGGTGGTGAACATCATCCTGAAGCGCCGCTTCCAGTCGCGCGTCGCCAATCTGGGCGGTGGCATGTCCACCAAGGGCGGCGGCGGACAAGGCGACGGCGCCTTCACCTACACCAAGATTCATGACAACGACCGCCTGAACGTCATGGGCAAGGTATCGGGACAAGCCTCCATTCTGGAGAGCGGCCGTAACATCGTGCCCGATCCGGACAGCGGGATCACCCCGGCAAACGGCATCTCCGACGACCGCGCCTACCGCACCTTGCAGGCATCGACACGCAACTATGCGCTCGCGGCCAGCCTTGCGCACGATCTGGGCGGATCGGCCAACCTCTCGTTCAACCTGAAGGGCACCTACAAGATCAGCCGCTCGCTGGACGGGCTTGCCACCGGCGAACTGACCGTGCCCGCCGACAATCCCTATTCGGACGGGACAGAGGCGGCGTTCACGCGCTACCTTTCCACCGATCCGCTGAACAAGTCGGTGAACTCGGCCGATATCTCGGCCGGATCGACCTTCAATATGGACTTGTCCAGCCGTTGGAAGCTGTCGGTGGTCGGCAGCTATGAGCACAGCGAATCCGATACGCGTACCGAAACCGGCTACGATACCGACACGTTGCAGGCCGCGCTGGACGCCAACGACCCCACGGTCAATCCCTATGGCCCGCTCTCATCCAGCCTGCTGGGTAGCATGCTCACTAACCGCGCCAAGTCCAACAGCGATACCGGCAGCGCCAGCGCGCTGATCTTCGGCAAGCTGCTGAAGCTGCCCGCAGGCGATCTGGGCGTCAGCCTGAAGCTGGGCGGAGACTTCACCGCGCAATCGTCCAGCACCACCCGCAACGGATCGGTCACCGACAGCGACGCCAACCGCACCAACGGCAACGCCAAGCTGAGC
>FTCV01002223.1_pt1 | contig 16033 bp, 12 predicted proteins | sample 1639691 | NCBI WGS metagenome assembly FTCV01 (sample SAMEA3914864, study PRJEB12502) | metagenome | biome: forest; material: soil | place: USA | collected 2012-03-12 | depth 0.3 m
AACTAATTCAAGCAATCGCAGCCACAGCCGCAGCAGCTGCCATCATCGGAAGCTGGCTCATCGCCTGGCAGACATGATAGTAAGTCAAAAGCTGCCCAATTTGGTAATTTGGAAAGATTTGGAAATTTGGCCTTAAACAACTCGGCTTGCCTGTAAATCGAGGCTCTCGATCTAAGACCAAATTACCAAATAAGGCCCCCCCCTCCGCGCTATCCACTCACCGCCAGCGCCAACCGGACTCCCAATCCAATAAACAGCGCCCCCACTCCGCGATCCATCCACCGCACCGCTCGCGGTTTCTGCTTCAGCCATGAACCAAATCCCGCGCTGAAAAATCCGGCAGTCGAAAAAATGCTGAACGCCACCAGCGCGAAGCAAATCCCAAGGATCAGCAACTGCACCGCCAGCGACCCGCGTTGCGGCGACGTGAACTGCGGCAGAAACGCCAGGAAAAACAGCGCCACCTTCGGATTCAGCACGTTCATCACAAACGCCTGCCCATAAATCCGCCGCAACGGCAGCGCGGACGACGACGCCTTCAGCGACAATACGCCCTGCGAGCCAAAGGCCTTCATGCCAAGCCAGATCATATAAGCCGCTCCCGCAATCTTCACGCAGGTAAACGCCATCGCCGAAGCCTTCAGCAGCGCGGAAAGCCCAAATACCGCGCATGCCGTATGCACCGAAAGCCCGCTCGCAAATCCGGCCGCCGCGACGATCGCCGTCGCACGCCCGCGCCCTATTCCTGTTGCAATGACGAACAGGATATCCGGTCCCGGCGCGAGGGTCACCGCGATCGATGCCAAAATAAATAACGGACTCGGAAGCAAATGCGACACGCGCAATCGAATGCCATCGCCTCGGCGTCTCCGCAAGCCATCGCCCGCCCCGATTCCGCTTGCTCGCCTCGCGGCCCCCGGATTACGTCACGCTCAATGCTCCGATCTTCGCCGTCCAAATGAAGCGCTACTATTACTCCAGAGACGGCACAACGACCGAGGGACCCGTTACTGCAAATGACTTGCAGGACCTACTTCAAAGCGGAGCGATCTCCAGCACCGTCCGGATCCGCCGTGTCGGCTCGAATACCTGGCAATCATGGACCGAAACCTTCCCCGCTGAAGCCAGCGCCTCAGCCGATGCACCGACGCCAGACATTTCCCCCACCCACGCCGCTGCCTTGCGCCGGCGCTCCCGGCTCAATCAAATCGCCGCCATCGTGTTCATCGCCGGATTTATCATCGCCGCCTCGCTCTACCGGCTCACGCCGCCGTCGCAGGATGACTCGGCGACCAACGGCCCGCTCTCGCTGCAGGACTCCCGCAAGGATACACGCCAGGTCGAACTCATCTCCGGCAAGACCGGCCTTCTCTCGCTACGCCTCACCCAGTGGGTGTCCGACGAAGCGCCCGCGCTGATCGTCGCGTTCGTTTCGACCAGCGCCGCCCTCGTACTTCTCGTAGTCGCACGCCGTGCCGTGCACGACAGCGCGGAATAAGCTCCGCTACCTGGAGCGGTTTCAAATATTGCATAGCCACCCGCGACATTGCGCTGATTCTTCAAACGCTGTCCGCGCGGGCGATGTGGTAGGGACGGCTGTCCTCAGCCGTCCAACCGCCATCGACAACCACGGGCGGCTCGGAGGAACGATAAAACGATGGCAAGCCCTCTGCCATTCGCCTGCGCGGAGGGTTATTCCGTTTAGGGGAACGATGGGTCCCTGCATCGCCAGGCAAAAGACCTGCACGAAAGTACAATATCCAGTCCGGCGGGATTTCTGACACGATCCGCGCACTCCAGCCTGAATCGTATCCCGCCAACCAATGTCGCGCCCTGCGTGCGTGAACGCCGCACCGTTTCACGACGCCTCTCAAAGGGCAAACTCACTGGCCGTTGCATTGTCCGCAACCGGCCGAAGGCGGGATTTCCACCAGACATTAGGTCTGCGCTGCTTCACCCCTCGCCTCGATTTATGCCTGCAATGAAAGTGATCCCCGCCCTGTCAGTAAACTCGCGCGATCGCCATTCCTCGTTCGCGCGGCATCTTGTCAAACGCGTCATTCCGCTAGTCTCCACCGTGCTTCTTCTGGCATCGAAAGCGGCAGGCGGCGACATCATTTCCGACGGCAAGGAGGCCAAGAACCCTCCGCCTGAACCCGAGAAATGGCATTTCCTGCTCGCAATCCCTGGATGGATCGCATGGGAGCACGGCCAGACAGGCATCAATGGCGCAAACAGCGAGGTCAACGTGGGGCCTGATGCAATCCTGAAGCACACCGACATGATTGCTGCCTTTCGTGCCGAGGCCAGCAAAGGGCGCTTCGGCATTTATGGCGACCTTCAATATCTCAGCATCTCCGGCAGCATTCATACCAACGGGATGCTAAGGACAATCGATGCCCGCGAGGACGAATACCTCCTGGACTTCGGGCTGCGCTGGCGGCTCATCGAAAACGAAAAGGGCTATCTCGATGTTATCGCCGGCTCGCGTTATACAAATCTCTACGAGAAGATCCAGTTACTGCCCAACAGCGCGAAGGTCGGCGACGCCAGCGAGACGCTTGCCCGCGCTTCCGCGCTCGTCCAGGCGGTGTTCCTGGGGCGCGAATTGCGGAAGCTGAACCAGAATTTCGATTTCATTCCCGGCCCGCCCTTGGCCAATCGTCAGCCGGGAAACGCAACCAGGGCAATTCAGGCCATCACCGGAAGTGTCGCGGAAAAACAGAAGCGGATCCAAAACAAGCTCCATCATATCCTGAGCAAGGGCTTCACACGCGACGATGACTGGTTTGACCCGTACATCGGCCTGCGCGGTCACTATAATCTGAACAAGCAATTCTACCTCAACGGCCGGATCGACATCGGCGGATTCACCGTCGGCTCGGACTTTACGTCCGAGGCAGTCGGCGGCATCGGAGCGCATCTGTCGGAGCTCTGGTATCTGGAGGTCAACTTCAAGCTGCTCTACGTGGACTACCATGCGAACGGCTTCTTCGATCGCACCACTACCTTTGGGCCTGAAACCGTGCTCGGAGTGACATTCTGAGCCGCGATCTCAAGACGTGCTCGCACCGCGCGACGGGTGTAATCCGACGGGTGTAATTGACGCACCGTCCGTTCCGACGGCCCGATTCGTTATTGCAACTCTCCTGCATTTACAGATTGACGCATTTTGGATGCTTGCTTACCCAATGAGCCGCATCCATGCGCTCATCTGGTGCCACTGAACTGCAGCCCGCTCGCCTCCGGCTCAATCCGGATGGTGAATTCGTGCGTTCAGGCCAGATCGGGAATTCAGCAGCGGCCGATCTCGGAATCAAGGCGCCGGAACGCCGTCGGCAGGCGCCTTGGTCCAGGTGTTGCCCTCGCCCCTTCGCCAAACTCCGCTTCTTTTCCTCAGGCAGTCTCCGCACAGGCATCGCCGCCCTGCTCATCGCGCATCTCCTCGTCGTTGCGGCGATGGCCGCGAGCCCGGGAATCCACGAATGGCTGCACCACGACGCAGATCACGACGACCACGACTGCGCGGTCACCCTCTTCCTATCCGGCGGCGTTCATTCAGCCGCGCCTCTGGTCATCCTATCGGTCTGGATCCCCTGCTTCGCCGGGAATCTGCCCGATCCGATTTTCCGTGCACCCGCATTGCCGCTAACATGGAGCGGCATCCTCGAGCACGCGCCGCCGGCGGTTCCGGCGATCGGCTAACAAGGTTCATCTAAAGCGCAGTCGGGCATCCGTATCTCGCGGGAATCTCCTCGCCATACCCTCGCGTCGCCGACTGGCGCGCGCCGCTCGACCTACCTACCCATGCTCTCGTTACGCCACTCCAGTGGCGTAACGCGCCAAGGGCCGACACTCCGTGTCGGGCGGCCCGACGTTGATCAACCGTCAGCCGTCGAAACAACGCGCCACGCATCCCGCCGCGCCTCGCCTGAACCGCCTTCAGCCACGCCACTTACTCCATTCCTAGTTACGCATTCCCGCAAGCCTCCTCGCGCTCGCGGCTCCTTGCAACCGCGCACTGAACGCGCACCAACCTCATCCACTTCTGCTGCCCCAGCGCGCCTTTATTGCGCGCTCACGGCAGCGCCTTGCACACGCACTCATGAAACTCTCGTTCATCCAAACCACGATCCTCTTCCCATTCAGCGCGACGCTCCTGTTCGCGCAGGACAATCCCGCTTCCACCGTCACAACTCCCACATCCTCAGCCGCCAAACCATCCGCTAACTCAGCATCATCTAACTCCCTCGCCGGACGCCTGAAAAAACCCATCCACGAGGAACAAATCCAATCCGACACCGTCCTCCCGGAAGTCGACGTCGTCACAAGCCTCGACCAGGCGCGCAACCAGATCGTCCCCAATCTCGGGGCCTCCTCTTACACGATCACGCGCGAGCAGATTCAGACTCAATCACAGGGCGCCAATGCCCCATTCAATCGGACACTCCTCCGCGCGCCCGGCGTCGTGCAGGACTCATTCGGACAGGTCCACGTCCGCGGCGAGCACGCCAACCTCCAGTACCGCGTCAACGACGTGCTCCTTCCCGAAGGCATCACTTCCTTCGGTTCCGAATTGAGCACGCGCTTCACCGATCAGTTCCAACTCATCGACGGCTCGCTCCCGGCTCAGTACGGCTTCAAAACCGCGGGCATCGTCGATATCCACACTCGCAGTGGAGCCATCGCGCCCGGCGGCGAACTCAATATCTACGGCGGAAGCTTCGACACCATCACACCAAGCGTCGAATACGGCGGCTCCGCCGGCAACCTCAACTATTACTTCACAGCCAGTTACTTCCACAGCGCCCTGGGAATTGAAAATCCGACGCCAAGCACGCAGGCGATCCACGATGACACCGATCAATACAAGGGATTCATGTATCTCTCGTATGTCATCGATCCCACAAGCCGTCTCAGCTTCTTCGGCGGAACCTCCTACGGTGACTACCAAATTCCCAACAACCCGGGACAGACCCCCGCATTCACTTACAAAGGCACCTCCAGCTTCGATTCCGCCTCGCTCGATGAAAACCAGCATCAACAGAACCACTACGCGGTGCTGGCGTATCAGAAGACCATCGACGATCTCAACTACCAGGTCGCGCTATTCGAGCGCTACAGCAGCGTCCTGTTCAATCCGGACTACCGCGGGGACCTGATCTTCAACGGCCTCGCCGGACGGGTGAACCAAAGCCTCTACACACACGGGCTCGAATTCGACGGCAGTTACAAACTCAACGATCAGCACACCATCCGCGCCGGACTCACCGCGATGGCCGCGCAGCAAAAGGCTGACAACCCGCTCGTAGTCTTTCCGGCCGACACCACCGGCGCGCAGCTCAGCGATATCCCTGAAACGCTCACCCAGCGCGATTACAAGCTAGGCTGGCTTTATGGCGCCTATCTTCAGGACGAATGGAAAATCGCCCAATCGCTGACGCTTAATTTTGGCGGCCGCTTCGACGTCGTGGATGAATTCACCCACCAAAACCAGTTCAGCCCGCGCATCAATCTCACGCTGCAGGCCACCAGCAAGACGGTCATCCATGCAGGCTACTCCCGCTATTTCACGCCGCCTTCGTTCGAATCGGTCTCACAGACGGACGTCAAGGCAAGCAATGGAACCACCAATGCATTTGCAGTCCAAAAGGATGACCCCGTGCGGGCCGAGCGCGCCGATTACTTCGATTTCGGAATCACGCAGACCGTCTTCGACGGCTTCCACGTCGGGCTCGATGGTTACTATAAGTCGGCGCACAACCAGATCGACTCCGGCCAATTCGGCGCTGCCGTCATTGAAACCGAGTTCAACTATCGCGAGGGACGCGTGTACGGGCTGGAGCTCACCTCCACTTATGAACACAACGGCTTCTCCGCCTACGCCAACCTCGCCGTTTCCAAGGCGCAGGGACGCGACATTGATTCGCAACAATTCCAGTTCGATCCGGCTGAGCTCGCCTACATCAAAAACCACTGGATCTACCTGGATCACAACCAGGCAGTGACCGCCTCCGCGGGCGTTTCCTATAAGTGGCAGGACACCCGGGTGTCACTCGATTTCTTGTATGGAAACGGCCTCCGCTCCGGCTTCGCCAACCTTCAGAAACTCTCGCCCTACTATCCGATCAATCTCGGAATCGAGCAGATGATCAACGTTCCGCACGTCGGCAAATTCAAGTTGCGCTTCGATTTCGTGAACATTCTCGACCAGGTTTACCAATTGCGCACCGGCACCGGCGTGGGCGTCGGCGCCCCGCAATATGGAATGCGCCGCGGCTTCTTCGGTGGGGTCGGCTTTGATTTCTAACCGCTCTCTCCGCGCCATCGACCATCCCGCCGACGCTCAGCGCGCGGCGGGATTTCAAAGACGCGCACCGCGCCGGCCGGCAGATTCATCGACCGCATCGATCTTCGATGCGGCCAAACGGGCTCGCAGCGGCGATGGTAGCTACTTATCTACTAAGTGGCCGCGCCTGAATCAAAGCCGCCGCACAATTTCGTTGTACTTCGACTCCTACCTCTGCTAGGTTCCACAACCTTTTCCCAGCCAGACGGCAAGTTATTCGCGATGTTCATTGCGGAATGACTTCGCGAGTTTCCTAGTGACAGAAACCGCAATGCATGAGCGCTGCTTCCGACCGGAGGCCGCATCTAAACGCTGATCCCATGCGAGGATGGAAACTTTATGCAAGAAGCCCTTACGGAGTAGGCTTCGTCACGCGGACGCAAAGCGGCGTTATCTGGCAAAATAAAATGATCATCCATTTCGATCCGCCCCAGGCTTTCCCTGAAACGTAGCAGTGAACCTCAACACCACTACTTACACGTATATATGATAGCCAAAACCGTGGATACGATCGAAACCGGCCCGGTGTGGACCCGCTGGCGGCGCCTCGCCATGGCGATGCTGCTCGCAGCCAGTACCCTGCCACTCAGCGTCTCGGCGCAATCTTCAGATGGCCGGAAACCCAATATCCTCGTCATCATGGGCGATGACGTCGGCTGGTTTAACCTGGGTTGCTATAACCAGGGCATCATGTCCGGCAAGACGCCGAATCTTGATAAACTTGCCAGTCAGGGCATGCGCTTCACCGACTATTACGCCGAGGCCAGCTGCACGGCGGGTCGCGCCAATTTCATCACGGGTGAAATTCCGCTGCGCACAGGCCTGACCACCGTCGGCCAGGCAGGCGCCGATGTCGGCCTTCCCGCACAGGCTTGCACGATTGCCACGGCGCTCAAGTCCCTCGGTTACGAGACCGGCCAGTTCGGCAAAAATCACCTGGGCGACTTGAACAAGTATCTGCCGACGGTCCACGGCTTTGACGAGTATTTCGGATACCTCTATCATCTCGACGCCATGTCGGATCCCTACTGGTTCGACTATCCGCAGGAGTGGATCGACAAGACGGGCCCGCGCAATCTCGTGCACTGCTGGGCGACGGATGTGGACGATCCGACAGACCAGCCGCGCTGGGGCAAAATCGGCAAACAGACGATCTCGGACGAAGGCCCGCTCCCGCCGTTTCCAAACATGAAGGATCGGCAGAACTGGCAGGAGGGTCGCCCGGCGAAGCATAACATGGAAACCATCGACGAGGAATTGGTACAGGCTTCCTGCAAGTTCATGGACAAAGCGAAGTCGGACGGAAAGCCCTTCTTCATCTGGCACAACCCGACGCGGATGCACGTCTTTACCTATCTCGCGCCCAAGTACCAGAAGATGATGAACAGCAAGAGCAATTACAATGTCGAGGAGGCGGGTCTTGCCCAGCTCGACGACAGTATTGGCGACCTGCTGAAGCATCTCGAAGATATCGGTGAAGCCGACAACACGATCGTCATCTTCACCACTGACAACGGCGCGGAAGTCTTCACCTGGCCGGATGGCGGCATGACGCCATTCAAGGCCACGAAGGGCACGGTCTTCGAAGGCGGCTTCCGTGTGCCGTGCATCATCCGCTGGCCGGGCCACGTGCCTGCAGGCAAGGTGGAAAACGGCATCATGTCCGGCCTCGATTGGTTCCCGACCTTGTGCGATGCGGCCGGCGATCCGAATATCACGGACAAGTTACTCAAAGGCTGGAATTACGGCGACCAGAGTTACAAGAATCATCTCGATGGCTATGATCAGATGGATCTGATCACCGGCAAAGGTCGTCGAAGCGGCATGAAATATTCTACTTCGGAGGCCCTCACCTCGGGGCGATACGGATCGATGACTTGAAGTTTCAATTCTATCAGCAGCCTCAAGGCTGGCCGGGCCCCAAGGTCGCGACAGATATGCCGACAATCGTGAACCTGCGCCAGGATCCGTTTGAACGGACGCCATCGATTGGCGGGCAAAGCGTGAATGACAGCGCCTTTGGCTATGGCAATGACTTTTACGCACGCGAATTCTGGCGATTCGTGATGGTGCAGAAGGAAGTCGGCGAACTGGCCAAGACAGCCGTTGACTATCCACCAATGCAGGACCCGGCATCATTCAATCTGGATGAAATTAAGAAGAAGATTGAGAAGCTGATCAAGGAACACGAAGGGCAGTAAGCCTTCGCAAGGCTCGAATCCATTTCGTTGATTGGGATGCTACGCTAGCGGGCTGCCCATTTTGGGCAGCCCGTAACGCTTTGTTGGGAGCACTGCTCTTTCCTGGCGAGCCATTGTTAGCTTGTCATCAGATGGCCAATACCATTGTATCTGCGCTGTGGACTCCTCCCCGGAACTTAGCCTTGCCCACCCGCCGCGCCTGACCAGCTACCATGCGCACAGCCTGATAGCCTCGATCGCTTTCCTCGCGGGCTTGCTTCTCATATTCACGGGATCCGCGGGCGCTAGTGATCGCTTTTATTCCGACTACACAACGCGCTCGCCCGACGGCCGGTACGAATTCACCGCTCGCTCGCCGGACAATCGCTGGGGGCGCAATCCACCTTTCCAAAGTCATTTTGTTTACCGGCTCCGGGATCGCAAATCGGGCAAGGTTTACTGGACGATTCGTCAGGACGATGCCGAACGCGCAGATCCGTCCTTCCGCCAACTGACGAGCATCTACATTCATCCGAGCGGCTGGAGCGTGGCAAGCGATGACGGTAATACCTACCACTGTTTTCGTCCCGATGGAGTGCAAACCGGAAAGGTCGATATCCTGGGGTCGTTTCCGCGAAGTGATGTCAAAAAGTATGTTCAGGACTCCTCCGTGGGCCCGATCTGGGAAGCCTTTGTCGATAACCGCTTTCTCGAATACGGAGGGCGTCTGTATTTTGGCATTCGCCCATGGTGGGGACGCTATATCCTGATCGATGTGGCGCTCGGAAAATGCGTGCCAATTCCGCCTGCGCTCAGCGCCCAGTGGCGGGCAGCCATTGGGCACGATGCCATCGAGATGCTGCGCCGGGGCGCAGCCAGACAGGCCGAACTCGAAAAGGACTGCTGCAGTGAGATCGCTTCCGAAACCATGAAGGGCGCCTTTCTGGTCGGAGCCTTGCGGATCGGCGAAGCATTGCCTCTGCTCCGGCAGCTCGAACCTTCGAAATCCAGCGAAAAGTCATGTTGCGCTTCCACTGGCGAGGCACCGACGCCGCCCGGCCAAATTGCGATCCGGGAAAACATGACTTATACGCTGCGGGAACTGGTTCATCTGTCGCTGCGACGGCTTGGCGAAAAGCCTGCCTACTTTCCGATCGTGCTGCCGAAAATCGAGGCCGTGGCTGGTGGCGACGGCGGGCATCCGCCATGTCCGGCTCCGCCCTTCCCACGGGCTCAACGCGCAGCCGGAATTCGCACCGGCCTCAGTCCGGATGAAGTCGTGAAGCTGCTCAGCGGCCCGGACTTTGTGGGCGACGATTCGGCGAATCACTCGACTTGGGAATACGACATCGACTCGGATCGCCCTTACACGCTCGTCTTGCACTGGAAAGGCCGCCGTGTTGGCTCGATCGAGCGCCTGCGCCCCGCGCGCTGGCAGCAGGAAAATGTGCGGGAGAAGCAGATCACGTCGTCCTAACGGACTCGAGTAACTGCAAAGGCCCGCGACGCAGGACGCACCACGGCGAAGATTACGCGGGCGGAAAACATTCCCGCCACTGGAGTTTGGCCAATTTTGATGTGTCGGCGGATGTAGCGGTAGATAAGGAACTGAAGTGTTTCGTCACTGAAAGGTCTCCTCACTGAAGGGTCTCCTCAATCCCAACGGGATTGGAAATTGGCCAAACTGCAGGTACGGAAAAGATTCCCGCCAAAGAAAATCTTGCCGCCGATGGTTCCTGAATGCGCATATTGGCATCTTCCCCTCGTCGACTACGGTCCCCATCCGTCTTCGCAAGGGCCGCCGCATTCCTTACATGACCATCCTTCTACTGTTCCTCGCCACGTGTTTCCTCGCCTACTCCAATGGGGCCAACGATAACTTCAAGGGCGTCGCTTCCCTCTTCGGAAGCCGCACCACCGATTATCGGACTGCGCTCGGCTGGGCGACGATCACGACCTTCGCGGGGTCCATTACGTCGATCTTTGTCGCCCGGGCGCTCCTGACGAAATTCTCGGGCAAAGGCCTCGTGCCGGATTCGCTCGTCGGCTCCGAGGCATTTCTCCTCGCCGTCGTGCTCGGCGCGGCCTTCACGGTCATCCTTGCCACGCTCACTGGCTTTCCCGTCTCCACCACTCACGGACTTACCGGCGCGCTCGTGGGTTGCGGCCTTCTCGCGGTGGGACGCGAAGTCAATTTCGCAGCGCTCGAACAAAGCTTTCTGCTGCCCCTGCTCCTCAGCCCCGTGCTGGCCATCATACTCGGCGCTCTCATCTATCTCATACTGCGCTTCATCCGATTGAAACTCGGAGTCACCAAGGAATGGTGCTTCTGCATCGGCGCCGAAAAGCGCGTCGTCTCCATGCCGCAGCCTCCAGGCGCGCTCAGCCGGCAATCCGTCTCCACCGAATACTCCGCGATGATCACCGAAACGAAGACCTGCACAGAACGCTATGCCGGCTCCTTCGTCGGCCTGCGCGCCCAGCAGATCATGGATGCGCTACACTTCCTCAGTGCCGGGGTCGTCTGTTTCGCACGCGCGCTCAATGATACTCCGAAGATCGTCGCCATGCTGCTCCTGGTGAAGGTGCTCGATATCCGCTGGGGCTTCGTCGCCGTGGCGGTCACGATGGTGATCGGCGGACTCATCCACTCGCGCAAGATTGCCGAAACCATGAGCCGCAAGCTCACCGAGATGAATCACGGCCAGGGCTTCTCGGCCAATCTTACCACCGGCATCCTCGTGATCCTCGCCAGCGTGGCCGGACTGCCGGTCTCCACGACCCACGTCGCCGTCGGTTCGCTCTTCGGCATCGGCCTCACGACCGGCAAGGCAAATCCCAAGGTGATGATGGGCATCGTCCTTTCCTGGATCATTACCCTGCCCTGCGCGGCCCTCATCGGCGCGCTGGCTTACTTGATCATCACCGCAGTGGTCGGGAAGCCGTAAGTCATCTTCCAGATGCTTTTGAAACGCGGGCCGCGGCAGCAACTCACGCCGCGGCCTTTCGTTTTCCCGGGGTCGGAATGATCGAAATCGAATGATCTTGCCGCCTATATGCCTCTCTGCGCAAATATTCTCCGCCCCTACGGGTTGAATGCAGGGAATGCCGCCCGTTTGTACGGACGGACCCGGCTCCCAAAACCAACACTCCACGTTTGTTCCCGACTTGAAACCCACTGCTTCCTCCGTTCGCCCTGCTCTTTCCTTCCGGTCACGCAAAGCGCTGTCCGTCGCTGGCATCACCCTCTGCGCGCTCGCTTTTGCCGCCGCTGCCCAGGCTCAAATGATCACCGTGCCAAACGGCTCCTTCGAGTCCCAGCTCGCGGATCCTGGCACCGACGTGACCACTAACATCGACAACTGGCAAAAGACCGCTCAGCCCGTCGATTTCACCAGTCCCAATGGCTACACCTGGGACCAGCAAATGGGAATCTTCGGCAACACGCCGGCGGGTTATCCCAACCATATCGACAACGTCGATGGCAGCCAGTCGGCCTATCTCTTCGACGTGCCCGGTGTCGGCCTCTTTCAGGATTACAATTCCACCGACTGGCAGAATGCGACGCCCACCCATGCGTTCAATGCCAGTTACCTTGCCGGAAAGGCCTATACGCTGACGATCGGCGTCGTCGGCGGTGGCGGGCACATGCAGCCCGGCGCGGTCCTCGATCTCATCCTCTACTATCGCGATGGCAACAATAACATCGTGCCGATCGCCGACACTCCGATCACTTACACGACCGACGCCTTCCCGACGACGACTCATCTCGTCGATTACCAGGTCAATGTTCCCACCGTGCAGGCTACCGACGCCTGGGCCGGGCAGAATATCGGCGTCGAGCTACTCTCCACCGAAGGCGAAGGCTACGGCTACTGGGATGTCGACAACGTGCGCCTGACTCCGACGCCCGAGCCTACCTCCGCGGCACTGCTCCTCGTGGGCCTGTGCGGAGCCGGACTGCGCCGTCATCGCCGCCAGCCGGTTCGGTAACCCTTTGGCAACCTATCAAATGCAAGGCATGAAAGCCGCCTGGATCTCCCTGGCGGCTCTTCTTGCCTGCGCGCCTCTCTCGGCGCGCGGGCAATCGATCGCCGTTCCAAATTACTCCTTCGAACTGCCCGCGACCGGCTACGTCAGCACGAATGTCAATTCCTGGCAGAAGGTGCCAAAACCTTCGTGGTATCAGGAAAGCAGCGGCTTCACGTGGGATCAGCTCATCGGGATCTTCCTCAATACCGCGCCGGGCCAGTCCGATAGTATTGATAACCTTGCGGGCAACCAGGCGGCGTATCTTTTCGCCGTGCCGCAGGTCGGCATGTTTCAGGATTATAACTCGATCGACTGGCAGACTACGACGCCGACCCATGCCTTCAATGCCACTTACACAGTCGGCAAGGCATATACGCTGACCGTCGGAATCAATGGCGGCGGCGGCGGAATGCTCGATGGCGCGACACTCGCCCTCATTCTCTATTATCGCGACGCGGGTGGAAACATGGTCACGGTCGCATCCACGACGGTCGTTCAAAGCGCCGCCGTGTTTCCGACGCACACACACATGACCGACTTCACGGTCACAGTCCCGACCGTTCGCGCCACGGATCCCTGGGCGGGCAAAAACATCGGCATTCAGCTTGTCTCGACCGTCAGTACCGCCCTGCAGGGCGGTTACTGGGATCTCGATAACGTCCGCCTGAGCGCGTCGACTTCCAATTCCACATCGATCCCGACGACCCTGGCCGTGTCGGGCTCGAATCTGACCGTTTCGTGGCCGACCGTAACCGGCAATACTTACCAGTTACTCTATACGCCGGATTTCCAGACATGGTTCATCGACGGTCCACCGGCTGCCGGTACGGGAAGCCCCATGTCGGTCCAATATCCACTCTCGGGCCAATCGCAGCTCTTTTTCAAAGTGCAGGTCACGCAACCCGCGGGCTCCGGTTCCAGCCTGTCCCTGTCGAACGCGCTCGTGACTTCCTCCGCGACAGTCGCCCCGGCTAAGGCCACGCCTGCAAAGTTCACGCCCGTCAAGCCGACGCCCAAGCCTGCCGCGGCGTCCAATCATCTCCAGTCTTCGAAGCTTCCCGCCTCGGCATTGCAAATCAAGCAGCGATGAACCGGACCACACGCATCCGCAGGGCCTTTACGGTCATCGAGTTACTGGTCGTCATCGCCATACTCGCGATCCTGACGGCGTTTCTCTTCTCGGCGGTGACGTCGGCCACGGAAGCCAGCCGGCGGACGGCGTGTCTGTCCAATCTGCGCGAAATCGGCGCGGGCATTGGCGTTTATGCGGCGGATAACAACGGAATGATTCCCTACGGACCGAAGGCCCCGCCCTTCACGAGCCCGGGCGATCTCTATCCTTCCACCGGCGCGCCTACGAGCCTCATCTCGCTGCAGCATGGCGATCCGGTGGCGCTCGGCCTCCTGCTGAAGTATCTGGGCAATCCGAAGGTCCTCTTCTGTCCCGGCGCCGTCCCGCAATCCAATGCCGACGCCGAGCTCGCGAAGGTCGGCAAGCAGCAGGCCCAGTGCAGCTATTACTATCGTCACGCAGGAAATACACAGCTCTTCGACAGTCCCGCCATGTCCACGCCGACGAATGTTCTGCTGACTAACCTCGGCGACAACCGCAACGGCTTTCCGGTTCGTGCGCTGGTCATCGACACGATCTTCAGCTGCACCAAGGATCTTGCGACCTTCAACATCAAGCCGCAGTCCAATCACGGCGGGAAATTCGCCAATGTCCTCTATTCCGACGGACACGCCGTCTCGCACGATAACACCAGTAAGGCTTATACCGTCGACGTCACCGACCTGTCGCAAGTCCGCAGCTCCTTCAACAAGATCCTGACGGTATTCGAGACAGCGGATGTGAATCCATAGGCGGCGGCAATTCAATAGCTGGCCACAATTCAATAACCGGCCGCAATCCCAGGCCCGCGCTTCATGCATTGGCGGGTTCCCAATTTGGTCATTTGGGAAAATTTGGAAATTTGATCTTAGGCATCGGGCGTTCGAATCCACGAACGCAGATTTGATCTGAGCAATGCCATGCCGGCGCCGCGCAAATCGCGCCTACGCCGGGCAAATCACGCAGCCCGTGCAAATCGCGACTATAATTTGGACCAAATTTCCAAATTTTTCCAAATGACCAAATTACGTTAACCACCTGGAAAAACGGCCAGAAGTACGACGAGATACCCGGAGATACCCGGAATTGCTCGTGAGCGCTCCTGTCATGATTGGCAGTTAGTTACGGCAGCGTGGCCGCCCCGAAGGGGCAACAATAATATAGCCCAGGGCAACGCCCTGGGTAAATCAACGCTCAAGAATTAGCCCTGAAAGGGCTCAATAACCAAGGGGAGTTTAACGTGATGTTTCGCATGTTATTACGCCCCTACAGGGCTAATCCTCCATTCATCCCAATACCCAGGGCGTTGCCCTGGGCTAAGTTATTGTTGCCCCTTCGGGGCGGAACATATCGCCCCCCCCATCCTGCAATCATTCGTTTGAGGGGCCATTCGTTTGAGGGGCCATTCGTTTGAGCGGCCATTCGTTTGAGCACCCATTTGCTCGAGCCACATTTCGCTCGAGCATCTGTCAGTTCACGCCACATCGCCAACCAGCCGCCATGTCATGACAACATGGCGGCTACGGCTTTCCTAAACTTCCCAACGCCACTTAATTCTTCGAGCCGAAGAACTGGTCAAACGTGGAATTTCCCGAGTCAGGGCTCATTGCCTTCCACACGGGGCCGTCGACCATGTGCGGGGCGTAGGTCTGGCCGGGTTCGGGATCCGGGAGCGGGCCATCGGCGAGGCGGAAGACCGGCAGGATCGGGTTTCCCTTCGAATCCTTCTGGTATTCCACGCCCTCCTGCTCGACCAGCAGCGCGGCATACGAACGGCCGCCCGGCTGTTCGCCGATGAGCACGTCCATGTCGTAATACTGGCCGCCGCGCAGGCGCACGGCGCTTCCTTTTCCGAAGCCATGCGGAATGGCGCTCCAGCCGTAATCGTAATTCTGCTCGGGCGGCAGGATCTGGTCCTGTTGATACCAGCAGCGGTCAAGCACGAGCTTGCCATCGAAGCGAACCATCATCACGTCATCGCCGGCGCCGACGAAATGGTAAGTGCCGCTCTCCGGCGGCGACACGCGTGCGCGGTAATGCACGAGCCAGCGGCTGGGCTGTACTTCCTTTTCGAGCCCAAACGCTTTCGGGCCATCTTCAGCCGGGATATCCGGTGTGAAAATCTGCGTCGCGTAGACCGGATCCTTTGCGCGGAAGTAGTCATTGAAGACGCTCTCCTTCCAGTTCTCGGCCGCGTATTTGCGGAAGATCTTGTGATACTCTTCGGGCGTCACTCCGGTCGGCTTGTGACCGCGCGTCTGCTTGAGATCGTAAAAGGTGCCGACAAAGGCGTTGGAAATCTTTTCGCGCTGGCCAAGCATCCGCGTCGTGCCGCCGCGCACACCCGAGCCCGTTCCGGCC
>FTCV01000788.1_pt1 | contig 16020 bp, 15 predicted proteins | sample 1639691 | NCBI WGS metagenome assembly FTCV01 (sample SAMEA3914864, study PRJEB12502) | metagenome | biome: forest; material: soil | place: USA | collected 2012-03-12 | depth 0.3 m
CCGCCAGCACGGGCCGCGACGGAACGCGCCCGGCCGCCGTCCGCCTCAATGTCCCGGACCACCGCGGCGGCCTTGTCGGGCGATGCGCTGTAGGTCAGTGCCACGGCGGCGCCATCGGCGGCCAGGCGCCGGGCAATCGCCGCGCCAATCGAACGCGAGCCGCCGGTGACGAGCGCAATCTTGCCGGCCAGTGAAAGGGTCTGTGGGTGCATGGTGCCTAACTCCGTTTGAACGAATCAGAAGGTGTGCACCGAGTATGGGAGGCCCCGCCTCCAATGATTAGTGCCAAATCGTTGACATCATTTTCAAGTGTTCGTGTAAGTTGCGAGCGATGGAAACCCTCGCCAATCTCGAATCGTTCGTGCGGAGTGCTGAAACCGGCAGTTTTTCTGCAGCGGGCCGACGCATGGCATTGACCCCGTCGGCGGTCAGTCGCAACGTGGCCATGCTCGAACGCAATCTCGGCGTACGCCTGTTCCAGCGTTCGACGCGCAAACTCACGCTGACGGAAGCCGGGGAACGCTTTCTGGCGGCGATCGGCGCCAATCTTGATGGCTTGCAGGCCGCCATCTCGGCCATGTCCGATCAGGAGGGCGAGCCGTCGGGCGTGCTCAAGGTCAGCCTTGCACCATCGTTCGGCGTGGGCTATGTGCTGCCATTGCTCCCGGCATTCCTCGCGCGCTATCCCGCCGTTCGCCCGGAATGGCATTTCGATAATCGCCCCGTCGACTTGATTGCAGAGGGATTCGATGCCGCGATCGGCGGCGGTTTCGAACTGGCACCTGGCGTCGTGTCGCGTGCGCTGGCACCGGTGCATGTCATCGCCGTCGCGTCTCCGGCCTGCTTGCGTGGCCGTACGCCGCCCACGCATCCCTCGATGCTCGAAGCGATGGACGGCATCGTCATGCGGTCTGCCCGCACGGGTCGTATTCGGCAATGGGCCATGCGTGACGTGGCGGGCAGTGAAGTGCCGGCACTCCTGAGGGAACGCATCGTCGTCAACGATCCGGTTGCGATGCGGGAAGCGACGTTGCTGGGGCTCGGGGTGTCGATGCTTGCGCTGCCCGATGCGCTGCCCTGGATCGAGCGCGGAGAACTGGTGCGCCTGGCGCCGCAGTGGCATGCCGATGCCGGCATCATCTCGCTCTACTATCCGACCCGGACGCTCTTGCCCGCCAAGACGCGGGTGTTCATCGACTACGTGGTGGAGGCATTTCGCCGCGAACGCCTGGCGGAGCGGGTGGCCGGGAGTCTGGGCGTCCAGTCGTAGTCCTGGACAGCTTGTCGCCGCGACCAGTTGCACGCGCGCGATCTCCGCACGATCCGCCGCCTGCAATCGGGACGCGGGGCCGGACAGCGTCAGCGTTGGAAGTACGCCGCAGCCCGTACGAAGCGGCGACGTACTGTGCGACGCTAGTCGTGGAGCGAGCGTGCCAGCTCGCGCAGCAGGCCGGCACCATCGCCGGTCCATGCGCTGCCGTGCATGCACGCCAGCGTGGTGGGCTGGAGTGCTGCCAGGCGTTCGATCAGCGCGTCGAGATTGCGCGTGTGCGAGAAGTAGTCCAGCTCACGCCTGAACTGTTCGCTCGGACCGAGGATGTCGCCCTCGGTCAGTGGGGGCTGGCCGGTGCCGGGCTGCGTGAAGATGTCGCCGCACAGCAGCGTTTGGGTGCGCTCTTCCATCAGGAAGCCACACTCCCAGGCATGGGGAAGATGGGGGCTGTCGATCCAGCGGACGGTATGGCGGCCCAGTGTCACGGCCTCGCCATCGGCCAGCGGGCGAGCGGGCCGGTCGGCCAGGTCGTCGATGGAAACCATCGCGGCGATTGCGCTGCACAACGGCGCAGCCTGCGGTGCGATGGCGAGCCACTCGTTGAGCGCGCCGCACTCGTCGGCCTCGACATGCGAGAAGGCGAGATGCCGCAGGCGCGCCGGGTCGATCACGCTGGCAACCGCTTCGCGCACCAGCGAAAACATCTTGCGCAGCCCGGTGTGGAACAGCAGCGGTTCGTCGTCGACGATCAGGTATTGATTGAAGGAGAAACCGCCGGGCCCGATCGTCACCGGCGTATTGATGCGAAAGATCCCGTCTGCGACTTCGTGGATATTGGTACCGGACTGCGCGTTCGTGACGGTCATTTTTCGCCTCCTTGTCCTCGCCATCGGCGCGGGATCTTGTGCGAAAAAGTGTAGTGCACGCGTGTGGCCGCGCAAGCCGGGTGTGGGCCACGGCGCTTTGCGGCGATGCCGCAACACCACGCCGGGTCAGCACGCAGGATCAGCACGCAGGATCAGCGAATCTCCGGATAGCCGTGGTCTTGCGCCGCGGCAATCGCCAGGCTGTTGTACGCGGAAACGTCGGGGCGCACGAACTTCTGGACCAGGACCGGCTCCAGCAGCGCGACATAGCTGTCGTCCGCATGCAGTGCGCACAGCTTTTCGGTGAGCTGATCGCGCTCGGCCTCGGCCAGGGTTGCGGAGGCGACCAACATCGGATTCGGCGTCCAGGGCGTCCACGCCATCGTCTGCAGGCCGCTCAGCAAGCCGGGTTCATGCCGGCGTACAAGATCCAGGAAGTAGCTGTCAAGCGCGGTGACGTCGATGTGGCCATCGCGCAGCGCGGTGAGCGTGCGCATCGGCGTGTCGAGCGGTCCCACCGATGCCTCGAATAGCGCTCCTCGCGATCCCGCGAGCGGCGCGAGCATCTGTCTTGCGGCGTGGTAGCCGGACTGGGAGTGCGCCGCCATCCATCCGATGCGGTGTCCGAAGGTATCCTCGATCGAGCGCCATCCGCTATCGGCCCGCACCAGCCATTCACTGCGGTAGCGGGCCTGTCCGCCATAGGCGGGCGGGGAGGGCACGGGTGCGACGAGAGGCACGACGGGCGCCACACATTGGGCGAATGGCAATCCGCACATGAAGCCGCACACGAGGTCGCTTCGCTGCCAGAGCGACGGCAGCGAAGCGGGCCATGCGAACGGCACCACGTCGACGGTCCACGCCAGTTCGCTGAACACGCGCGCGAGCAGGGCCCGCCACGCCTCGGTCACCGCCGGCGTGGCGTTGTACATGCGCGTCGAGGCGATGCCCGTTGCCATGTCAGGCGAAGCGCAAGGTCTGGCCGAGCCCCTTGGCGCGTGCCTTGGTCAGCATCGCATGTCCCAGCGCGATGTCGGTGGTCGACAGGCCGCGGTGCCAGAACAGGATCGTTTCATCGTCGCGTTCGCGCCCGGGCTTCAGCCCCGCCACGATCTGGCCAAGCTCCGCATGCAGGTTCTCTTCGTTGAGACGTCCGCTGTCCACATGCTGGCGCAACGCACCGAAAGGCAGGCCCTTGCGGCACTGGCCCCAATCGTCGACCACCATCTTGCTCATGATGTCGGTCAGCGACAGTTCCACCGCGCTCATCGTGCCGTAGGGAATCACCAGCGCGCCGGGCTTGATCCATTCGGTCAGCAGCTTGGGCTCGGGCTTGGGCAGGCGCGATGCCTCGACGATGATATCGGCGCCGCGCACACACGACTCCCAATCGTCAGTCACGATGACGGGCTTGCCGAGATCGCGCGACAGCCGGGCAGCAAACGCGTCACGGCTCTCCGGACGGCGCGAATGCACGCGGATTTCGTCGAAATGAAACAGCGAATCGAGCAGCCGCACATTCCAGTACGAAGTGCCCCGCGCGCCCACGTGGCCAAGGATCTTGCTGTCCTTGCGCGCCAGATGCTTGGCACCGAGCGCGGTGACCGCACCGGTCCGCATGTCCGTGATCGCGGTGGCGTCGATCACGGCCAGCGGCACGCCATTGTCGGGGTCGAACAGATTGAGCAGCGCCATCTCCGACGGCAGCCCCTGCTTGTAGTTGTCGACATAGTCGGAGACCACCTTCACGCCGGCCACGTGCAACGGCTTGATAAAGCCGCGCAGAACATTGAAATGCCCCTTGTCCGACGATTCCGGGACCAGATGCACGCGCGGCTCGATCACCGTTTCACCGCGACCTTGCGCGGCAAGGGCCGCTTCGACGGCGCCGAGGATTTCCGCGTCGGTCAGCGCGAGTTCGGCCACGTCGGGACCGTTCAGGTAGGTCAGGTACAACTCGTTCACGGGGGTCTCCTTACTGCAGGGGGGGAATATTGGCGCGATGCACGATGGCGCGCCATTTTGTGGTCTCGGTGGCGATGGTGTCGCCGAAGGCCTGGCTGGTACTGCCTACCGGTTCGAGGCCGAGGCCATCGAGCTTTTGCCGCACGTCCGGATCGCGCAGCACCGTGGCCACATCGACCTGCCATTTGCGCACCACGGCCTCGGGCGTGCCCTTTGGCGCCACCAGGCCGTACCACGACGTCACGTCGAAGCCCGGGTAACCCGATTCGGCCACGGTCGGCACGTTGGGCAATTGCGGCAGGCGATGCGGCCCCGCCACGGCGAGCGGCACCAGCTTGCCGGTGCGCACGTGCTGGAGCACTGCGGAAATGCCGCCGAACATCATCTGCACCTGGCCGCCCAGCACGTCGTTGAGCGCGGTGGCCATGCCGTTATAGGGCACGTGGACGGTCTTGATGCCCGCTTCGAGATTGAGCAGTTCGCCGGCCAGATGCGCGCCGCTGCCATTGCCCGGCGATGCAAAATTGAGTTCGCCCGGATGGGTGCGCGCGTAGGCCACGAGGTCCTTGAGTGTGCGCGCGGGGACGGCGGGATTGACCACGAGCACATTCGGCGATGCCGCGAGCATCGTCACCGGCACGAAATCGCGCGTTTCGAAGTTCAGCTTCCGAAACAGCACAGGATTGACCGTCAGATTGCCGGCGGGCGCCAGGCCGAGCGTATAGCCGTCAGGCGCCGCGCGCGCCACGGCCTCCATGCCGATATTGCCGGCCGCGCCTGGCTTGTTGTCCACGACAACCGGCTTGCCCCACTTCTCGGACAGCTTCTGCCCGACCAGACGCGGCAACGCATCGGCCACGCCGCCTGCGGCAAATGGCACGACGATGCGCACGGGCTTCGACGGATAGTCGTCGGGTTGCGCCATGGCGCGCTGCGGCAGCCATGACAACATCGACAGGACGGCCGGAATGGCCAACAACAATAGCCGCCCCAACGCCGGCCTGGGCATGCAACGATCCACGCGAAACTCCTCCACTTCGATTTCCGACCACTTGACCGGGTTGATCAAATTGATCCGATTGATCCGATAGATCCGATTGATCCGACCCACCGCGACCTTGTACTGTCGCCCGACTTGTATAGACTGATCTTAATGAAGCTGTCTGATACTGTATAGACAACTTTTCGCAGATCGAAAAGCAGTTTTCTCATAAGATGCGTTGCCGCACGGGCATGGTGCCGGCGGCACCGCCGTTGTGCACGCCTGCTGCGCGGGCCCGTCACAATTCACCGTGACGGGGTCGCGCGCCGATCGCCGTCCGCGCCGTCCACGCCAGTCAAGCCTCCAGGGAGCCTGAATGCCAACGCCTCTATCCGTCCGTACCAGCGATCCCGCCACGCCGGCGTTCCAGCGCATCAAGGACTATGTGCAAGCGCAGATCGCGGCCGGGGTCTGGCAGGAAGGCGATGCGATTCCGCCCGAACTGCGGCTCGCGGAGACGTTCGCGGTGTCGCGCATGACGGTCAATCGCGCGCTCAACGAACTCGAAGCGGAGCAGATCCTTGTGCGGCGCAAGGGCGCGGGTACCTATGTTGCGACGCAGCGTTATCAGGCCACCGTGGTCGAGATTCGCAGTATTGCCGAGGAGATCCGTGCACGCGGACATCGGCACCGCAGCAGCCTGTACCGGCTGGAGCGACAACGGGCCACGCGCGGGCTTGCGACGCAGTTTGGCGTGCGCGAGCGCAGCACGCTGTTCCACTCGGTCATCCTTCACTACGAGAATGACGTGCCGATCCAGGTCGAGGACCGGTGGGTCAATCCGGCGCTTGCGCCCGACTACATGGAGACGGATTTCGGCACCGTCACGCCCAATGAACATCTGATGCGCGTCGCGCCGTTGCAGCGCGCCGAGTATCAGATCGAGGCGCTGCTGCCGAGCGCGGAGGTGGCGGAAATGCTGGCCATCGCGCCATCCGAGCCGAGTCTTGTGCTGCGTCGGCGGACGTTTTCACGCGATGCGGTGGCATCGCTGGTCGTGTTGTGGCATCCCGGTGCGCGGTATCGCTTTGGCGGCGCATTGGGGCTGACATTGCGCTAGCACGCGGTACCACCCTTCGGCGATGTGGCGTGGTTCCTGGCATGTTCAGGGCAGCACGCTTCCTGCATCAATGCAGCGCCCGATGTCAGCCCTGCTCCCAGGCAGTGCACCAACCCTTCGCTGCGACATCCTTGTCGCCAAACAACACGCAGCCGCCGGCCGCGCTGCCTACATCACCCTGATAAAGCTGGCAATTGGCGCAGGTCTGGGAGGGCTTGTGGTTCGGGTACTTCTGTGGATCGACCTTGGCGGTATCGGCCTTGTAGCCCAGCTTGAGCGCCTGCGGCTCCTGCTCACCGAGCAGGGCCGCGGCGCGGGCCTGCCGATTGCCGAGGATCGATGTGCCCACCATTCCGGTGGTCAGCACGAGTGGAAGGTAGCCAAGGAACTGTCGTCTGCGCGGCATGGCGGGGGCTCCTTTGTGGTGGGGCCTTTGTGGTGGGGCAAGTGGGCTGCCGTATGGGGCAGAGGTTACACGTTTGTCCAGGCGCCGGGCAAATTCAGTCCCGCCATTCAGGCTGCGACATCCGCTCCAGATCGGCCGTGAAACGTCGCCAGAGCAGCAAGCTGCTCGCGCCAAAGGCGATGCACAAGCCCAACCAGACGCCTTCGCCACCCCATCCCAGCCAATCACTGCAAAAAAAGATGGTCGGGATACCGATCAACCAATAGCCAACCAGAGTATTGGTCAGTCCGGATTGCGTATTCCCAAGGCCGCGCAAAAGGCCAATGTAGATATTTTGCGAAGCCGCCAGGAATTGATTGACAACAGCGAACCAGAGAAGCGTGGTGGTGGTGGAAAGTACGGCCGGGTCTGCGTGAACCCCGAGAAATGGCCACAGGACGAAATGCGGGAAGAGCAGGTAGATGAGCCCAATCGCCATCATCGGAACAAAGCAGATCGTCAGGGCACCGCGTGCAATGCCTCCAATTTCCTCATATTTTTGTTGCCCGATCGCGCGGCTGACCATGATGGACGATCCGTGGGACAGCCCGACATTGAGTTGATAAACGATCTTGGCCAGCTGGTTGACGATATTGGATGCGGCAAGCACGACAGGTCCGAAGTTTCCAATCAATATGGACGCCACGGAAGTAATTGACGCTTCGAGCCCATAGGTCAGTGAAATCGGCGCGCCCATCTTCGCAATCTTGAGAACGGTCGCGGGTCGTGCTTTCCAGAACGCTAACGAGAGAAGATCCTTGAGATCCTGATCCCGTTGCACAGCACGAAGATAGACCAGGAACGTCCACAACTGCACCACTGTCGTCGACAGCCCGATGCCCGTCAGCCCAAGTCGGGGCAAGCCTAGCCATCCATAGATGAAAACAGCGTTCAACAGTGCGTTGACGGCAATGGAGACCAGCGTGACCCAGAACAGCGAGCCGGGGCGGCGCATACCCACGGCGAATTGCCGCAAGACATTGAGCCAGACCATTGGCAACAGTCCCGGTGCAAGGGCGATCATCACCGGCCTTGCCAGGGTGACGACGGCGGAATCCTGGCCGAGATCGGTCAGGCAATAACTCAAACCAGCAAGCAGGCCGCCAGAGACAAGCGCGACGACCGTGGCGAGAAACAATGCCGCGTGGATCAGGTCGCGGATCTCTTCTTGCGCGGTGGCATCGACCACTACGTCGTCCGTGCGTCGTTCGCCTCGTCCAATAGATGTGGCAACGAGATTGCCCAGGCCGGTCACCATGCCGACGCACATGGTGCGGAACTGGTTGTACAGGAGAAGGGCAAGACCGCCGGCCGCAATCGCCTCCATGCCGATCAGGCCCATCATCATGAGATCGGTACTCGTCAACGCAATCTGTGCAAACTGAATCCCGGCAATGGGCGCGGAAAGCACGATCAGGTCGCGGTAGTGACGTGGCAGGGGAGTCATTAGAGCCCTCTGGGTAGTCGCCAATTCTACGAGAAGTGGAAGCAAACGGGTGAAGACCACCTCGCCACAGGTATCGGGTTTGTCAATACATGCGGCCCTGTGCGGCCTTTCGCAATACTGGTCAACGAAAGGCCGACTCCGTCCCGCGCCGGCGCTCCGCCTCAGGCTGTGCGCACCGCTTGGGTCGTCAGCACGATCTTGCCGATGTGCGTGCCCGAATCCATCAGCGCATGCGCGCCGCGTGCATCGACAAGATCGAAAGTCCGATACATCACCGGCTTCACTGCACCGCGCCGGATATGCGGGAAAACGGATTGCTCGATATCCTCGATCAACGCCGCCTTCTCCTCGTGCGTGCGCGAGCGCAGCGTCGAGCCGATGTGCGTAAGGCGCTTCGCCAGCATGGGGAACAAGTCGAGTGACTGCGCCGGTCCCTTGATCACGCCGATCTGGACAATGCGGCCGTTCATCGCTGCCGCGGCGTAGTTCCGCGCTACATAATCGCCGGCGATGATATCGACCACCACATCGACGCCGCGCCCGTCCGTCGCACGCTTGACCGCCTCGACGAAATCTTCGTTGCGGTAATCCACTGCGACGTCGGCGCCCAGCGCAATGCTCGCGTCGCGCTGGGCGTCGGAGCCGACTGTCGTGATGATCTTCGATGCGCCGAACGCCTTGGCGAGCATCGTCGCCGTGGTGCCGATTCCGGATGCGCCGCCGTGGATCAGCACGCTTTCGCCCGCTGCGAACTTGCCGCGCTGGAACAGGTTCAGCCATACCGTCAGAAAGGTTTCGGGCATCGCGGCCGCTTCGATCATCGAGAGACCTTCCGGGATCGCCAGTGTGTTGCTCTCGTGCGCGACCGCGTACTCTGCATAGCCGCCACCCGGAACCAGCGCGCAGACCGCATCGCCGACCGCGAACCGCGTCACGCCGTGCCCGACGGCCACGATCTCGCCCGCGACTTCGAGTCCGGGGATGTCCGACGCGCCCGGCGGCGGATCATACAAGCCCCTGCGCTGCATGACATCGGGCCCGTTTACGCCGGCCGCGTGAATCCGGATCAGTACTTCGCCTGCAGCCGGCGTGGGAACAGGCCGCTGCACGGGCGCCAGCACATCGGGGCCACCCGGCTGTGTGATCTCGATGGCGGTCATCGCCACGGGAAGGGTATGTCTTGCTTCGGTCACGACTTCATCCTTTCAAAATGCCAGATGCACTGCGGATTCGAGCGCCTTGCCTGATCGCTGCATCGGTGAAACACAGTGTAGGGACGCCGTCGGGGCTTGACACGCAGCGATTTCCCGACCGTATGATGCAAATTTGCATCACCGAGGAGACAGCATGAACTGGGACGACGCGCGCATCTTCGTTGCGCTCCATCGGGAAAGGACCTTGCGGGCCGCCGCACGCACGCTCGACATCGACCAGGCGACGGTAGGCCGCAGGCTTGCCGTGCTCGAACACGCGCTCGGCGCGACGCTGTTCTTGCGCACATCGAGTGGCTACGAACTCACGCCAGTCGGCCGGATCGCGATCCGCGCCGCCGAGGCGATGGAGCAATCCGCGCACGATCTGGTGCGCCACACGCAAGGCATGGACAAGCGCCTTGCCGGCGAGGTGAAGCTCTCGACGACGGACGCACTTGCGCAGGAATACGTGGTGCCGGCGATCGAACGCCTGCATGCCAAGCACCCGGACGTTTCGGTGCTGCTCGACACGACGACCCATGTTCTCAATCTCGCGAAGCGTGAAGCCGACATCGCGATCCGGACCGTCAAGCCGCGCAATCCGGACCTGCTCGCCCGCCGCCTTGCGCAATGGGAAGTGGGGCTGTTTGCATCGCCCGACTATGTGCGGCGCCATGGCGAATCGGTGCCGGGTGAGCGATTCGCGGGGCACGATCTCGTCGTCTACCAGCCGTACTTTGCCAAGGCGCGCGCGCCGTCGTTCGTCGGGGAGCCGCTGACGGATGGCCGCATCGTCGCTAGGCTAAACACGAACCTGACGCTGCGTGCAGCGCTCAAGTCCGGGCTCGGCATCAGCGAGCTACCCGTGCCGATGGGTGAACGCGACGGCCTCGTGCGGATCTGGCCAGACCGCAAAAACGACGCGCCGTATGAGATCTGGCTCGTCACGCATCAGGATCTGCGGCATACCGCGCGCATCCGTGTGACGATCGACGAGATCGTCTTTGCGTTCGGTCGATAGCAGCGCCACGCCGTAGTTCCCGCGAGTCGGGAACGGCAAACGGAACATCGCGTCATTCATCGCCCAATGCTGCGGCGAAGAGTGCCTCGCCGCGTTCTTGCAGCAATGCCATGAGCCGGAGCGCCGCGGGCGACAGGTAGCCTTGCCGCCGGTACGTGACACCCAGTTTGCGTCGCAGCGTCGCCTCTTTCAGCGGTACTTCGCGCAGCACATGCATGTGTTCGTTGAGCGTATGCCTGGAGAGAAAGCTCAGCAGCTCCGTCTTCGCGATCAGCCGCGGCAGTAGCGGAATGGAGTTCGCATCGATCTGCGTGGCAGGGCGGGGCAGGCCGTGCGACTGGAATGCCGCGTCGATCCATTGCCGGCTGGGAATCGATGATGCCGGTAGTACCCATCGCCATGACAACAGCGACTTGAGCGTCACCCGTGGCAGCGCGAACACCGGGTGGGTGCGGCTGGCGACGACCACGACGACGTCCTCCACGATGGCATGGCTGACCAGCGTGTCATCGTGCTCGGGCATCAATCCGATCAGCAGGTCAAGCGTGCCTTCCTTCAGGCGGTCGCGCAGCACCAGGCTGGGCGCGACGGTAATGTCGATCGTCGTGGCTGGTGCCTCGCCCAACAGCAGATTGCATATCTCTGGCAGCACATGCTCGGCGGCAATGGGGCCGCTGCCGATCCGGACGTGGCCGGCATTGCCTTTGGCGAAATCCCCGACTTCGCGCAATGCCTCCTCGGTGGCGCCGCGCAACATGCGGGCGCGCGCCAGCAGTACCTCGCCTACCGGCGTCAGTTGGATGCCGCGTCCCTTGCGCTCGAACAGCTCGCTGCCGAAAGCCTCTTCCAGGCGCTGCACCGCCTTGGTCAGGGCAGGCTGCGTGCGGCCGAGCTTCTCGGCGGCCTGCCCGATATGACCAAGTTCGGCTACCACTTCGAAGTACTTCAGGTCCCTGAGCTGGATGTCCATCGATAACTCGCAGGAATGAAAACATGAACATTATCAAATAGACGGAATGCTTTTGCACGGCAAGAATGGGTTCAAACGAAAGGAGACACGATGCTGAATCTTCGAATGCTTGCCGTGGCCGCAGTGCTTGCCGTCGCATCTGGTGCCGCCGGCGCTGACACCTGGCCCGCCAGGCCGATCCGGCTCGTGGTGCCGTTCCCGCCCGGCGGCGGCACCGACGCCGTGGCGCGCCTGATCGCCGAGAAAATGTCGACGCAGGCGCACTGGACCGTGGTGGTCGAAAACCGCCCCGGTGCCGGCGGCAATGTCGGTCTCGACGTGGTCGCAAAGGCGCCGGCCGATGGATACACGATCGGCCTGGGGCAGACCGCGAACCTGGCGATCAATCCCGCGCTGTACCCGAGGATGCCGTTCGATCCACTCAAGGATTTCTCGCCTATCACGACCGTGGCATCGCAACCGGTGGTGCTGCTCGTCAATGCCTCGTCGCCGTTCAGGACGCTCAAAGATGTGGTGAGCGCGGCCCGGGCGAAGCCCGAATCGCTGCGCATGGGGACGCCCGGCAATGGCACCGTCGCGCATCTGGCGGGCGAACTGCTGGAGCGCCAGGCGGACTTCAGGATGCTCAACGTCCCGTACAAGGGCGCCAGCCCGGCAATGATCGACCTGCTGGGCAACCAGGTGGACTTCAACTTCGCCAACACAGCCGCCGCCATTCCGCAGTTGACCAGCCAGAAGGTGCGCGCGTTGGCGGTCAGCTCCGCGCAGCGTGTCCGCAACGTGCCCCAACTGGCTGGCGTGCCGACCGTGGCGGAGTCCGGCTACCCGGGTTTCGATGCGATCACGTGGACCGGCCTGGTGGCGCCGGCACGTACGCCACAGGACGTAGTCGACCGGATCAATGCGGAAGTACGCAAGGCGCTCAAGACTCAGGAAGTCCAGGACAAGCTCGCGGTCGAGGGCAGTACGCCGATGGGGAGCACACCGCAGCAGTTCGCCGACTACCTCCGCGCCGAGCATCGGAAGTGGGGCGCACTGACTCGCGAAGCCAATATCAAGCTCGATTGAGATCCGGGATTCACCATGCATACCATTTTTGTCACCGCACCCAGGCTGGCCCCGGCTGGCCTGGAACTCCTGAATCGGGCCGGCGCACGCGTGATCTTCCTGTCCTCGCCCGACGATGCGCAGGAAGTCGAGCGCATCATGGCCAGCGAACCCATTGAAGCGGTTATCTCGCGTACGGTGACGCTGTCCGCGCGGGCCATCGCATCGTGCCCCACGCTCAAGGTCATTTCGAAGCATGGCGTTGGCGTCAGCAATATCGATGTGGAAGTGGCCACGCAGCGCGGCATTCCGGTCTACGTCACGCCGGGTGCAAACGCGCAGTCGGTGGCCGAGATGACGCTGGGCCTGATGTTCGCCGCGGCGCGGCGCATCGGCTGGATGGATGCGGAACTGCACGGCGGCCGCTGGTCGCGCGCGCAGGACGGCGTCGAGTTGCGCGGCAAGACGCTCGGCCTGGTCGGGTTTGGTCAGATTGGCCAGCGCGTGGCCAGGGTCTGCCTGGCGCTCGGCATGAACGTGGTGGCATTCGATCCGGCCCTGATTGGCCGTGCAAGTCCGGTCGACGGTGCCGCGCTGGTTGCGTCGATGGCGGAGTTGCTGCCAGTGGCCGATGTGCTGAGCCTGCACGTACCGCTCAACCGGCACACGCGCAACATGCTCGGCGACGAACAGTTCAGTCTGTTGCCCAGGGGCGCCATCCTGATCAACACGGCGCGCGGTGAAGTGGTGGACGAAGCTGCGCTGGTGGCTGCGCTGCAGGATGGACGACTGTTCGCCGCGGGGCTCGACACCATGGCCGTTGAGCCGCTGTCGGCCGACAGCGCGCTGACGACGCTGAAGAACGTCGTGCTGACACCGCATGTCGGCGGATCGACGCCAGCGGCGCTGGCCGCGATGGCAAGCGCCGCCGCGCAGAACGTGCTCGGCTGGCTTGGCGGAGAACCTGTGGATCGTGCCGCCTGCGTCAATCCACAGGTCTTTGCCTGATTCGCCGCTCATTGGCAGCGGTGGCTATCTGATTCTTTCTTTCGATCCAGTTTTAATCCCGGAGTCCCTCGTGAACCATTCAGAATCCCTCGCCGCGGTGCAGTGGCCCGCCGGTTATCGCATCAACCCGCGTTTGGAAGGGCCGGCCTCCACCGTCGTGGCGGCGTTCCGCGAAATCCCCGTTGCCGCTATCGGCGACTCGATGAGCCGGAACATCGGCACGGTGGGGCTGCGCCAATACCATCGTCGCCTGGAAACCGTGCTGTGCGGTCCAGCCGTCACGGTACGCGTGCGGCCTGGCGACAACCTCATGATTCACAAGGCGCTGATGATGGTGCATCCCGGCGATGTGCTGGTCATCGACGGCGGCGGCGATGTCACCCAGGCGCTTGTCGGTGGCCTGATGCGGACCACGTGCGTGGCAAGGCGGCTCGGTGGCCTGGTCATCGACGGCGCCATCCGCGACCTGTGCGAATGGGCCGAGGACGGTATGCCCGTGTTCGCCAGGGGCCATACGCACCGCGGACCCAGCAAGGACGGCCCCGGCGAAATCAACATTCCTGTCTCCTGTGCCGGCCTTGCCGTGATGCCTGGTGACCTGATCGTTGGCGATGCAGACGGCGTGATCGCCGTACCGGCCGGCGAGGCGGCCCACGTGCTCGAACGCTGCCGCGCTCACCTGGCCAAGGAGGCAAGGATTCGCGCGGAAAACGCCGCGGGGACATCCGATCCCGAGCGCTTCGACGCGGCGCTGCGCGCGAAAGGGCTGCCGGTTTAAGCGGAACCAACGTCGCGGGACCAATGTCGGCGAGACCAACGCCGGCAGCACCGGCGTCGTCGCATCTCATGCATTGCAGCGGCAATGCAGAACAACAGGAGACATCATGCAAGCCAGCTTTCCCTCCCGCCTGCAGCGTCTGATGCTGCAAGCCATGTCCGTGCTGCCCGCCGTCGCGATGCTGGGTGCATGCGCGACAACCGATCCGATGCCGATGGCGCAGGATCCCCGTGTGGTCGAAGTCGCGCGTTCCGATCGCGTGGTCAACGCCGTGGCGACCACGCCCGATGGCCGTCGCCTGTTCGTGTCCATGCCGCAAGTGGAAGGCCCGGGTGCGCAGGTAGCCGAACTCAAGGACGGCAGGTTTGTGCCCTATCCCGAGCTGGAATGGAGCCTCTGGAAGGACGGCGCCGATCCGCGCAACAGACTGCTGCACGTCAACACGGTCCGTATCGGCCCCGATGGCGATCTATGGGTGGTGGATGCGGGCGCGCCGCGCGTTGGTGGCAAGGCGGTGCCCGGTGCCGCCAAGATTGTGCGTATCGATGTGAAGACCAACAGCATTCGCCGCATCTACCAGGCCGATGCATCGGTCATTGGCGAGTACAGCTATTTCAACGACATCCGCTTCAACGGGCGCAAGGCATATATCAGCGATGCGGCGGCCACGCATCCGGGCGTGGTGGTGCTGGACCTCGAAACCGGGGCGATGCATCGCGCGCTCGACAACCATCCGTCCACCGTGGCCGCGCACGCGATGCTGGCCGACGGCGGCCGCGTCATCCGGCTGAAGGCCCCGATTCCCGACAGCCATGGCAATCCCACCTACAGCAAGTTCGTGAACATCGATCAGCTCGAAGTGAGCCCGGACGGCAAGTGGCTCTATTTCCAGCCGATCGGCGGTCCGCTGGCGCGCGTGCCGACCGCGGTGCTCGATGATCCTCAAGCATCGCCGGCCAAGGTTTCTGCCGCCGTGGAAAAAGTGGTGGATACCTGGATGGCCGCTGGCAGTGCGATCGATGCGGAAGGGAATATCTATCTGTCGAAGGTCACCAATCGTAGCGTCATGCGCGTGACGCCCGATGGCAAGGTGTCGACGCTGGTCTCGGACCCGCGCCTCACATGGATCGACGCGATGTGGGTCGCGAATGACGGCAACCTGTACATGCCGGCGGCCCAGCTCGACAGGACGTCCGCGAACCTGGCGGGCGCCTCGGCGCAGATCGAGTACCCGGTGAAGATCTACAAGATTGCCATCGAGGCCCGGCCTTCGGCGATCGACCACAAATAGGACCTGGGAGACATCGCGGAAGCTGATCGCGCGACAGTGGTGGAAGGGTCAACCGCCATTGACCTCCAGTTTCTTCGCGAGTTGCTTTCCAAACAGGCCGACGAAGTAACAGATGAATGGCGCATGCAAGACAGCGACGAAAAGGACGCCAAACAGTATGGCAACAAGCGGAAGGCCACCGGGCCTTCCGCTCAGGAGCGCCGCAGTTGTGAGCGTTTGAAGGGCAATATCAATCGCCAGCATGCCAGGAATGGCATGGCGTTTTTCGATAGGGCTGAAGTACCGCTTGTTCGCACGGGCGAACCACAAACACATCCACATGACCGCGCCCAGGAGCGCGACAATGCCTCCCGCCCGTTCAATCCGCCTGAATATGCGCCGCAAGCACGATGCGTTTCCACGCTTGCACGTCATTGCGGATGACGCGCTCGAACTCGTCGGGGGAATTTCTCCGTACCCACACCACCCCCTCTCGCGCGAACGCGGATTGCGACGCGGGATCCTGCATGATCCGGGTGATTTCGTGATTGAGCCGCGCGACGACGGCGCCTGGGGTGCCCGACGGCACGAAGAATCCGTACCAGCCATCCAGATCGAAATCGATACCCTGTTCC
>FTCV01001316.1_pt1 | contig 15957 bp, 15 predicted proteins | sample 1639691 | NCBI WGS metagenome assembly FTCV01 (sample SAMEA3914864, study PRJEB12502) | metagenome | biome: forest; material: soil | place: USA | collected 2012-03-12 | depth 0.3 m
CGTCATCAAGGCAGTACGCGCCGAGATGCCGGAAATCGAGAAGCAGTTGCCGACAGGAATGCACGTAGGCATTCCCTATGACTCGACGAAGTACATTCAAGACGCGCTGCATGAGGTTTTCCACACGCTGGTGGAGACGCTCATCATCGTGGTTTGCGTCATCTTCCTCTTCCTTGGATCGGTTCGCTCGATCCTGATTCCGCTCGTTGCCATCCCGATTTCGCTGATCGGCGCGATGTTCCTCATGCTGGTCTTCGGCTTCACGCTGAACCTGCTAACACTGCTCGCGATCGTTCTCTCGGTCGGCCTGGTCGTGGACGACGCGATCGTCGTCGTGGAAAACGTCGAGCGACATCTGCAGGAAGGCTTGACCCCATTCAGAGCGGCCATCAAGGGAGCGCGAGAACTGTTCGGGCCGATCATCGCGATGACGATCACGCTCGCCGCGGTGTACGCTCCAATCGGTATTCAGGGCGGCTTGACCGGCGCGCTCTTCCGCGAATTCGCCTTCACCCTGGCAGGCGCGGTCGTCGTCTCGGGAGTCGTGGCATTGACGCTTTCCCCGATGATGTCCTCGCAGCTTCTGCGTGCGGGCGACTCGCATCACGGATTCGCCGGGTGGATCAATCGGCGCTTCGATGCGCTTCGCAATCGCTACGTGCGCATGCTCAGCAATTCGCTGAACTGGCGGCCAGTCACGCTGACGCTCGCGGTCATCGTTATCATGCTCGGTTATCCATTCCTGATGATGTCGCAGAGCGAGCTAGCTCCGAAGGAAGATCAGGGCGTCATCCTCGGCATCGTTCAGGCGGCGCCTAATTCGACCATCGACCAGACGACGCTCTACACGTCGAAGGTTAACGATATCTATAAGTCGATTCCCGAAACGGCCACGACCTTCCAGATCACGCAACCGTTCCAGGGCTTCTCCGGTTTGGTTACCAAGCCGTGGAGCGAGCGGAAGCGCTCGACTGATCAAATCGTCGGCGAAGTCTTCGGACGCACCGCTGGAATCCCTGGCATTCGCGTCATCGCCACGACCCCGGCAGCACTGCCAGGTGGCGGTAATTTCCCGGTGGAGTTCGTCATCTCGTCCACGGCGGAACCTGTCGAACTGCTCGAAATGGCAAACAAACTGGTCGCCAAGGCCATGACGAGCGGCGTCTTCATGTTCGCAGATACCGACTTGAAGTACGACCAGCCGCAATCGGAAGTCGTCTTCGATCGCGACAAGGTTGCCATGCTCGGGCTGAACCTCAGCCAGGTCGGCGCAGATCTCGGGACCATGCTCGGCGGTAACTTCGTGAATCGCTTCTCGTTTCAGGGACTGAGTTACAAAGTCATCCCGCAGGTCAAACGTGAGAACCGCCTCAATGCGGATCAGCTCAAGGACTTCTATGTCAGCGGTCCGAGCGGCAAGCTCGTGCAGCTCTCCACCTTCGCAACACTGAAGCAGACGACCCAGCCGCGGACGCTGAATCGCTTCCAGCAGTTGAACTCAGCGACCATCCAAGGCGCATTCCCGCCTCACATGACGCTGGATAAAGCCCTGAAGGTGCTGGAAGCCGAAGCCGCGACCTTCCCGAAAGGAATCAACATCGACTACGGCGGCGAAGCGCGTCAGTTGCGGGTGGAAGGAAACCGACTCTTCGGGACAATGGTCATCTCCTTCATCCTCATCTATCTGGTGCTTGCAGCTCAGTTCGAGAGCTTCCGTGATCCATTCATCATTCTCTTTGGATCGGTGCCGCTGGCGCTCACCGGAGCTCTGATGTTCAGCTTCCTGGGGTTCACCACGATCAACATCTACAGCCAGGTCGGGCTCATCACGCTCGTCGGCCTGGTGTCGAAGAACGGCATCCTGATCGTGGAGTTTGCGAACCATCTCCAGGAGACAGGCAAGAGCAAGCTCGACGCCGTGATTGAAGCTGCAGGCACCCGCTTGCGCCCGATCTTGATGACTTCGGTCGCGACCGTCGTCGGCCACTTCCCGCTGGTGATCGCGTCGGGCCCTGGCGCAGGAGCGCGAAACAGCATCGGCATCGTCCTCGTCAGCGGAATGATCATCGGAACGGCATTCACACTGTTTGTGGTTCCAGCCGTGTACGTCCTCGTAGCCCGTGAACGCGGTCCTGAAGCGGCCATGGCGAAAGAAGAAGCCGAGATCGATTCACTCGAGTTGGAGCCAATCGAAGCCTAACGAGCCCCAAGTCACATAGGATAGGTTTGAGTTAGCCAAACCTATCAAGCCTCATCAACACCACTTCCCGTAATGGATCGGGAAGTGGTGTTTGCTTTTTGTGACGACGGACGCAAATCAGTGAACACCCGCTCGCGATCACCTTGCCCCGCTCCAGTCGCCGACTTACTTCGCAGCCGGAGTCACCGGCTGGATCTTGATGTTCCGAAGAGCGGCGCGCGTACGGAATGAAGCAATGCCAAAGGGCTGGGAAAGCTCGATTTCGCCCAGTCGCATCCCGAGGCGCTTACCTTCCAGCGGAAGATTCACGATCTGCTCATTATCAAGCCATGCCTCGAGCTTGGCGGGCGTTACCCGCACGCGCACATGATACCACTGGTTGGCATTGAATTTTTTGTACTGAGTGGTCTCGTTTTCTGAAGCGTCCTCGCCGTTGATGCTCGAGATTCCGACGAGCGATCCGCCCCACCCGCCGACGACCAACGTCACGCACGCATCCCCAACGGGAAATGTCAGGCCGCAAAAGAAATCCGAGCCTTCCACCCGCATCGCATCCATCGAGACCTCGTAGTTGGTCTTCGGAATCTCCGTCGTGCAATTCACGCCCGTCAGCGGTTCGCCGGCGGCAAGGACAATCTTTCCTTCCTCAACGGCAACTTCCCCGGCCCCAGCGAATCCAGTCGCTTTCCAGCCAGCGAGCGATTTGCCATCGAAGAGATCTTTCGATGCAGCGACATTCGGAGTCTCGGCCAGCAATGGCAGAGCGGCCGCCAGAACCAATGCGGCTCCGGTGATTTGAAGAAAACGAGGGAGTGCGATGGGGATCATAGAGGCCCCGATTCTGCGTTTCCGCGTGCCGGAAGCAACGGCGAACCGCGAGGCATCACAGAAACAAAAACCTTCGACGCCCGGTCGGAAATTCGGCAGAAAGTCGCTCCTCCTCACATGAAAATCCTCCTGCTCACCCTCAGCGCCACCCTACTACCCTTCCTCGCATCAGCCGCGGACCCCAGCGGCGAAGGAAGCTTCCACGGCGTGGCTGGACTCCAGCTCTACAGCCTTCGCGATACCTTCAAGCATGATGGCGTCCCGGCAACCCTGGATCGCGTCAAAGGCTTCGGTATCACCGAAGTCGAAACTGCCGGGACCTACGGACTCTCAGCCGAAGACTTCAAGAAACAGCTCGAGTCGCATGGACTTACCCCCGTCAGCGGACACTTTCAGTATGATGCACTAAGCAAGGATATCAATACCGCCATCCACGATGCGAAAGCATTGGGGCTTAAGTATGTGGTGTGCCCCTGGATTCCACACACGATCGCTGAATTCAGCGAAGCCGACGTGCACAAAGCCGCCGCTGATTTCAACCGTTGGGGCGAGGCCTTTAAGAAAGAAGGCATCGCCTTCGGTTATCATCCGCACGGCTATGAATTCAAACCACGTGAAGACGGCAGCACGCTCTTTGATTTGCTAATGGCGGAGACCAAGCCGGAATTCGTGATCTATGAAATGGATGTCTTCTGGATCACCCATCCCGGTCAGGATCCTGCCAAGCTCCTTGAAAAATGCCCCACCCGCTGGCAGCTCATGCACCTCAAAGATCTGCGGAAGGGAGCCCGTACCAGTGTCTATACCGGACATACCTCGCTGGAAGACGACGTTCCACTCGGCACCGGCCAGGTCAATTGGCCGGTCGTTCTCTCCACCGCAGCGAAGGTCGGCGTAAAGCACTACTTTATTGAAGACGAATCGCCCACCGCCGTGGATGCGATTCCTAAAAGCCTCGCTTACTTGCAGTCACTAAAGGCAAAGTAAGATCGCAGCAATAACCAGAGGCGGGAGCACGGGCTCCCGCCTTCTCATGGCGGCTAGTTCCTAAAGTAACTCCGCGGCTCATTAACCGCCAACCAACTTAACGATATACAGGAGGACTATCGCTCCTACTATCGACATGATTAATCCGGCAGGATGAACAATCTTGCCTTCGGGCGGCTTGGACCATAGGCGCGCAATCAGCCCACCAACGATCGAGCCGATAATGCCAAGCAGGGTTGTCATCATGATTCCCATATGAGGGAACCCCACCAGGTGCTTTGCTATAAAACCTGCAATGAAGCCGAGGATAATCGACCAGAGGATATGAAACATAGCGATTGGAAATCGCTCAACAAAAGCGGCACGGCTGTATCTGGTTAATTATCGGAATCAACCAAATCCAATTCGTGCCGCAAATGCGTCAAAACCCTCGCTTAACCTTCCATTACCCCACGCTAAGGACTAACCGCGGTCCGCCGAACGCACCTACTGCGCCGGTGCGGGCTCTGCAGGAGCGGTCGGAGGAGCATCCGCCGGAGCAGCAGCCCCCGGTGCGGCATCAGCGTCCTGAGGAGTATCCCCACCCGCGCCAGCCCCGGAATTCGCCGGGCGCTTGACACCCTTCGGAGCAGCCGCTGGAACAGTCGACGAATCGGTTGCAGGCGCGTCCTCGATGATGTCCTGACGCTGCCAGTTGCCCGCCTTGGCGAGCCCTTCAGCCAATAGGAGCGGCCAATCTGGATTCTGGAAGAATTCTGTCAGGCCACCTGCCTTCATTTCATTGTACCGCTGGATGAATGCCTTGTTCTCAGGCGAATCCTTTACCGCAATGCCTGGATAGCGATGGACCGCCTCCTGCCGCGAGGCGGCTTCACGCCTCGCCGCTTCCGGACTCGGAGCCGGCAAAGCGACCGGCGTGGGAGCGGCTGCCGCGGAAGTGTCTTCCGGTTCTTCGGGCTTGAATTCGCGCTTCAGGATTTCAACCAAGTCCTGACGGAGAGCGATCTGCTGGCTCCCGGCAAGGAACTGCACCTCACCGTCTTTTTGTCCGACATACGGGAAAAGATCCCCCGCACGAATCAGGTAAGTCTGGCCATCAATTGGAACCTGGGAATTTTTCAAAATGCGAACACGAGGCCCGCGAGTCGGATCCGGCGTGGAAATCATCAGGGCATCGACCAGCGAAGGCGGCAGCGCCGCAGGTTGAGCAGCCGGAGCTTTGCTCGCGGCAGGAGTCGGTTCGATCGAAGCGGCCACCGCTTCATGCGAGACAGCCGGACGGGTCGCTGCCAGCCAGCCCTGCTCAGTCAGAGCCACTGAGACGGCCACCATACACACGATCGAGAGTGCGAGGAAACCGCCGTTGCGCTGACGGAACAGCCGGGCGCGCGACGCCACGTAGAGAGTGGTCACCGTGGCAAGGCACGTCACCAAGGTCATTGCCGTGGCCGGTCCGCCCAAGTGCAAGGCCCAACCGAAAAGCGGCACGCAGATCAACAGCAGCACGACACCCCACACGAGATTCCGGCGGCCGGTAGACCAACTCCGTGGCGTGCGAACTGCGACATACTTTGGCTCAAACTCCTCGTTCGGCTTCTCGAGCGTCTTGGCGGGCGGCGGCTCGAGCGTTGCCGGATCGATGCGCTGAATCTGGGGAGGACGCACGGGGCGTTCCTGGAAGGGATCGGGAGTTTTCACGGTCACACAATCATCGCATGTGGACGCCGATGTGCAGCGGAAAAAGTCGCCTAATTTTCGTTGAAACGCAAAAACCGCTCCGCACAGCTCTGCGTCGCCGCGTAAAGCAACGATGCGGTTTGGAAACTATGACACAAAGGCACGCGAAGCGGAAATCTGGCCCGATTTTCCAATTGGCCCAACCCGTGCGATACTCCCTCGTGATACTGCGCTTTTGGCTTGTGCTGCTTGGCGTTTCCGCCTGGATCGGTGGGATCGCTGCCGCAGAGGAGTGGAAGGTCTATCGGCATGAAGGTCGCGACTACGTTTCGCTGGATAATCTGGCCTCGTTCTACGGTCTTCCCGCACCTCCTACCGTAACCGGTTCGCAGCCTCCGCCACCGGCTCCAGCCAAGCCAGCTCCCACACCCTCGGCAAACGGAGAAGTTCCAGCCGATTCAGGATCCATCGCTCCTCAGCCGGCGGATGCCCGGAGTATCGTGCTCAACAACGGCAAGAGCGAGTTTTCCGTGGTTCCGAACGGACGCGAAGCGGAGATCAATGGCGTCAAACAGTGGTTGGCCTTTCCTACGATCGTTCAGGACGGCCACCTCCTCGTGTCACGGCTCGATCTCGCCAAATCCATCGAACCACGGCTGCGTCCCGAAAAAGTCACCGGCCTGCAACCGGTCACTACTGTCATCATCGATCCCGGCCATGGCGGCCACGATAACGGTGCCCCGTCAAAGTTCGGATTCGAGAAGGACTTTGCCCTTGATATCGCCTTGCGCGCCCGGCAGATCCTGGAAAAGCGCGGATTCAAGGTAGTGATGACGCGCAGCGCGGACATTTTCATTCCGCTGCCGGAACGGCCTGCGGCAGCCAACCACATCCGCGATTCCATCTTCGTCTCGATCCATTTCAACAGCACCTCGTCCAATCCAGCCGCCCGCGGCTTTGAAATTTACTCCTGCGCCCCGCGCGGCGCACCGGCCACAAATGATGGCGGTTTCTCCGTGCGCGATCTGCGTGACGAGCCCGGGAACGCCGTGGACACCCAAAGCGCCGTTCTTGCGGGAACGATTTTTCACTCCCTGCTGGGCCACGTGCCGATGCCCGATCGCGGGATTAAAAATGCCAGATTCGCTGTCCTCAGGCTGTGCTCGCAGCCGGCAGTGCTGATCGAGTGCGGCTTCATGTCGAATGCGGCGGACAGCAGCCTGATCGCATCGCCCGCCTGGAGGGAGCAAGTCGCCGCCTCCATCGTCACGGGCATCGAAGGCTACAAGGAATTGGCGGAGATGCACCAAGCTCCGAAGATGATGGCGGACTACCGCAAAATGGACGCAGCCGAGGCGGCAGGCCCGGGGCAGTAAGGCAAACGGATTCGGCATATTCCGCATCCCGCGTGAGGATTCCCGCAAAAGCATTGCCATCCTTGCGGCAGGCTGGTTTAAGGCTGCAATATCCCTGAATCCTCTCATGCCGAACAACGTCTATCATCCATCCATCGAAGGCGCGCAACACGGTGCCAAGTCGCTTTCCGATTTCCTCGCCTACGCCAAGCGCTCCGGCGCATCCGGCGCACAGCCGAGCAACTACATGCTCCAGAGCGGCGCGGGATTCAAATCCGCCAAGGAGATCAAAGATACCTTTGCACAAGCCGGACTGAGCCTCGACGGGGTTTCGGCGCACTGCCCGATCTGGGTGCACACCACCGCATGGACCGGTTCCCCGACCATTCGTCCCTTCATCCCGGAGGACGTCGCAAAGAAATCGGCCCAGGAGATCGAAGCCTGGACTGAAAAGTATGTCCTCGAGCTTCTCGATCTGCTCGCCGAACTCGGCGTGAAAGTGATGCCCATGTTCTGGGGCGTCGCCTTCGGCTGGGAAATCGCGACCGGATATCCATGGGGGTTCTGGGCCGGACCTGGCTACGATCTGATCAAGGAAGGCCAGGAGCGCTTCGTGAAGAAGACGCAGAAGATCCGCGATCACGCTCGGAAACTCGGCATCAAGCTGTGCCACGAGATTCATCCCGGCACTGCGGCTTCCACCGCCGATGATTTCCTCACGCTGGTCAAGATTTGCGACAACGACGAAACGATGGCCGTGAATGCCGATCCATCGCACTGCTGGGAAGGCGAATCCTGGGAACAGCGCTTCCTCAAGGTGGGCAACTACGTCTGGGCCGCTCACATCAAGAACTTCGTGATTCGGCCGGGCTTCCCGCTGCGCGCCATGGAACCGAACTGGCCGAAGCGCGCCATGCAGTTCACCGACCTGGGCACAGGTGACATCAATATGCAGCGCTATGCCGAGTTGCTCGTCGCAATCGGTTACCCGCAGCGTTACTCGAAGCTCATGGGCCGCGCGACTACGCCGCTCGTGGTGGAAGCCGAAAGCGCCCACAAGGACCTCGATTTCACAAGCGCCAATGGCATCGCCTTTGTGCGCGACAATCTCCAGTGGCCGGCAGCGGCAGGCTCGTTCGAAGAAGGCATGGGCGCCTAAGTCGCCAGTTCGTTTCGAATAATTTAAAAACTAACAGGCAGGCAGGAGTAACTTCCTGCCTGCCTCTTTTTTGAGCTCACGGAATTCCGCGAAAGCGGAAGCGCCTCGGATCGAAGCGAGCAAACCTAACGTCCGCTATACCGTGATCGCCACTTTTCCAAAATGGGCGCCACTCGCCATGTGCTCGAAAGCTGAGCGCGCGTCCTCAAATTGGAACGTCCGATCAATGATCGGCTTGATCTGGTGACGGGTCAGGAACGCGTTGAGTGACTCGAAGTCCTGCCGCGATCCCACATAGATGCCGTCGATCCGTGCGTTGCGAGCAACGAGCGGAAACAGGCTCGGCGGCGGGCCAAATCCGGTGAGCACACCGATCAGCGCAATCTGGCCGCCAGCGGAAACAGAGGCCATGGATTTCTCCAGCGTGCCGGGACCGCCAACTTCTACAACGTGATCCACCCCGGTCTTGTCGGTAAGTTTCCACACCTCTTTGTCCCAATCTGGGGTCGCGCGGTAATTCACGATGCCCACGGCACCAAGAGCCTGGGCGCGCTTGAGCTTCACGTCGCTGGATGAAGTTACAATCACGCGAGCGCCGACCGCGGATGCGAGTTGAAGAGCAAAGATCGAAACGCCACCGGTGCCGAGCACCAGCACTGAGCGCCCGGTCTCGAGTCCTCCCCTGGTAAAGAGAGCCTGCCATGCCGTCACCGCCGCGCATGGAAGACATGCCGCCTCTTCGAATGAAAGATGATCAGGCACCGCCACCAGCGCGTGCTCCGGAAGCACGACATATTCGCTGAGCATACCGGGGGCAGATCCACCGAGTGCCTTCTTGTGATATTTCAGATCGAATGGCCCACCCAGCCAATCCGAGAAAAAGATTCCCGCGACTCGATCTCCCACCTTCCATCCTGTGACCGCGCTACCAACAGACACCACCTCGCCGGCACCGTCGGAACAAGGCACGAAGGGCGCAGGAAGATTGCCCGGACGCTCCTGCTTGACCGTCAGCAAGTCACGATAATTCAGCGAGACGGCACGAACCCTGACAAGCACGTCTCCATCCCCAGGCTTCGGCTCGGCTCCCTCTTTAAGGACCAGACCATCGAATCCCCCATGCGTCTGAATGAACCAGGATTTCATTGGAATTGGAAAGCGGACGGGCGGTGAGGCAGAAAATCCCGGAAATGAATCGAATCCCCTCTGGGACTCGGCCCCACCGTCCGCCGCCCTGCTTCAATTAAGGTTTTCCGCCAAAGGAGACGTAGTCATCGACGTCGAGGAGATCCGCCCAGGTCTCGATGTCCTCGCGATTCGGAGCGACGGATTTATGGAGACCGTTGAAGAACTCCCGGGTCTCCGGGTCCATCGGGCTCCGGCGCTCCTGATGCGCGGACCACGCTGCGATCTCGATTTCGCTGACCTGATTCTTCCGATTCGCCTGAATCCAGGCGAGAATCTCGCCGTCGCCTTTTCCAGCGGCCAGTTCCGCTTTGAGGGCATCCGAATCGATTCCGACGAATTCAAGGATTCGCTGATCGAGCGGGCAGGCGAAGTGATACTCGCCATTCTTCCCGGTGATAGTTGCACGCCCCTTGTCAAGCATGCGGGGAAGCAGAGCATAACCGCCGAGCCGGGCACGAGGACTCCGTGGCGGACGCTGGGTCAGATCGAGTGAGAAGATATTTGCGGACATAGTAATAGGTCGGTTTGGTTGCGTGTTATCTAGTGACTTAGTGATTGGTCGCTGGTTTAGACGTGAAAGATCATCTCCTCGCGAGGCAGGCGCACCTTCTTGAAAGTCGCGTAAGCATCGGCTGCGGAGCGATACCCGACTGCGCACGCCACTGTGGCGGCCAGTCCCTTCGCAGGAAGCCCGAGAATCTCGTCGTACTGGGCCGGGACGAAACCTTCCATCGGGCAGGTATCGATTCCGAGAAGCGCGGCGCTGGTCATCAAATTGCCTAGCGCAATGTAAGCCTGGTGCGCCGCCCATTCGTGGACGATCGCGCCACGAGTTCCGTCGACGACGTCGCCGATCAGCAACTTGCGGAAACCATCCAGCGATTCGACCGGCACGCCACGCACTTCGGCCGTACGGCGCATATAGCGATCGATATCGTCGGCAGTAAGCTTCAGCTTGCGGGCCAGGACGACGAAGTGAGAGCTATCCACGGGCTGGGTCTGATTCCACGAGGCCGGGACGAGCTTTGCACGCACCTCAGGATCAGAGATGACGAGAATGCGGAAGGGCTGAGTGCCGTAAGATGTCGGAGTCAGGATCAACGCCTGCTCGAGCGTGTCCCAATCGGATGCGGAGATCTTCTTCGCGGGATCAAACTTCTTTGTCGCGTAACGCCAGTTGAGCTGCTGGAGCAGTGTATCGGTGCTGACAGGATGGGTGTCCATAATGGTGTACTGTGTTATGTAATGATGTTGGGCTTCCGGGAGAAAGAATCGGTTGAAAAGCCGGGTACGATGCCTGCCAGCGAGGCCGGGAACCGAAGGCGGCAAGAGATGAAATGGATGCGCAGCGCGCCTTTGTAAAATGAACCGGAGTCATTGGAACTTACCAGTCGATAACCTGTCGGTCGCGAAGGAACTTACCGGTCAGCGACTGCGCAGCCTCACAGGTTAGCCAGACGATGACATCGGCCCCCTGCTCGACCGAACGTGTCGCATTGGCGCCGCCCATGTCGGTTTTCACCCAACCCGGCGTAACCGAATTAACCGCGAAGTCCGGCAACGCGGCTGCGAGTTGCTTCGTCACGGAATTCAGCGCCGTTTTTGAAATGGAATACGCCGGCGCCAGCGCCTGAATGCCACCGCCAAGCTGGCCTGCGCCGCTCGAAACATTGATGATCCGCGGAGCGGTGCTCTTCCGAAGCAAAGAGAGAAAGGCTTGAGTTACTCGAAGCGGACCGAAGGTATTTATTTCAAACGTCGATCTCACCACGTCTTCCGAAAGCGTCAGGACCGACTCGTCGCCATCCAGCATGACGCCCGCATTATTCACGAGCACGTCGAGGGATTCGATTTTGGCGCTAACCTCCCGAGCCGCTTCGGCGGCACTTTCCGCCGAAGCGACGTCCAAGCCGACGATTTCAACTTGGCCCGGAAGCCTACTGCGAATCGCCTCAGCGGCACCGGGATTCCGTGTCCCGAGGAAGACCCGCCAACCGCGCGCAGCGAGCTGGCGGACCACTTCGAGGCCGATTCCCCGGTTTCCACCGGTGACGAGCGCAGTCTTCGCAGAGCTCATCGGGCGACCGATTTCGATTCCTGCGGAGTGACGAGGAAGTGCAGCTTCTCCGTTCCGCGCAGGACCATCATTGGCGAAGTGATACCGATCTCCGATGCCACGAGACGCTTGTGCAGGTCATCGATACTCTTGATCGGGTACCCCTTGAAGCCGACCACGATGTCGCCTTCGCGCAAGCCTGCCGACGCAGCAGGGCTGCTGGAGCCCACTTCCGCAACGAGCACTCCGCTCTCGACCGGCAGCTTATGGAAGCGCACGACACGTGGGTGCAACGGCACATTCTGCCCAGCCACGCCGATCGAAGAACGGCGGATCCGCCCCTCCTTGATCAGCCACGCCGCAACGAATTGCGCGGTGTTGCTCGCGATGGCGAAACAGATGCCCTGCGCGGGCAGAATCACCGCCGTATTCACCCCGATCACTTCGCCGGCGCTGTTGACCAGCGGTCCGCCGGAGTTCCCGGGATTCAAAGCCGCGTCCGTCTGAAGAATATCGTCCATCAGACGGCCCGACTCCGCACGCATGGAACGCCCAAGCGCGCTGATCACCCCGGCCGTGACGGTTTGCTGGAAGCCATAAGGCGACCCAATGGCGACCGCCACTTGCCCAACCTGGATTTTCGAGGAATCCGCAAGCCGGACGTGCTGCAGGCCGCCCGCGTCAATTCGGATCACCGCGAGATCCGTCTCCGGATCTTCACCGATCAATTGCGCAGGAACGATGCGCCCGTCGTGGAGGGCGACCTCCGGGCGCAGTGCGCCGTGGACCACGTGACTGTTGGTCAGGATGAAACCATCCGACGCAATCACGAATCCCGAGCCGCTGCCGCCGCGGCCATTCGCGGTTTCAACCCGGATATTTACGACACTCGAAGCCACCCTCCGAACGACGGATGCAATCGTGCGCGAGTAACTGTCCAGCAGTTCGCTGTCGTCCGGAATCGTGTCGGTCAGAGCCGGCACCACATCCGGAGCCTGTTCATTCAAAACCGGCCTGACGGCACGCTGCCAGCCGGCTGTTTTTGTGACGAGTCGATTCATAGTTGAGTAAAAGCTTTGTTTGCTCTGAGGTTCCCATTACGCGGCGGAAAAAAGCCGGCGCGATCCGCCCTCCGCTGTAGCGGGCAACATGAGCCGCGATACGCGCTCGACCTGCTCTGCAGCGAGAACGGGAAAGAACAATTGAGGGAAGCCTGAGGCTTCTGCCGTGAGCTCTGCTTCGTCCACCGCACGCCTGATGAGCGCAATTGGAACGGCATCGCCGAATTCGTGCATGAGCTTGCGGCGAACGTTCGACTTCAAGGACACGAAGTCTGAAGGATGCCTGCGAATCGAAGGACGGGCAGAGATTCGATTGGAGTTCATGGTATGGGCTAGGAGGTTAAATTAGACCAGTCGTCTATGTTTCAGTTCAAAAAAAATTACGCGGCGAGATATGCCCGGAGAAAGAGCGCGCCATTGCGCACCGGAGCGACACTTCGCTCGATCTGGCTGCGATGCATCGCCCCCTGCCAGAGGTCCTGGATGATGGCCGCTGCCATTGCCGGATCGAGCCCCTTGCGCATGACATGCTTCTCCTGCCCTTCGCGAACCAGCGCTTCGTAGACTCCGCGCCAATCGCGCATTCCTTGCGCCAGGACCTCCCGCATCGGTTCGCTGAAGGTGGAAACTTCCGCTCCCAGCTTTCCAACGAGGCAAAACTGACGGCACTGACCTTCGAGCATCCGGCTGATTGCTCCATCGAGGAACGTCGTAAAACGCTCCATCGGGTTCAGCTCCGTCGAACCGAGAAGAAACGACCGCAGACGCTCGGAGTGCTCTTCGACGTAGTGTTTCAGCAGCTCCACACCGAATTGCTCCTTCGATTCGAAGTAATGATAGAAGGAACCCTTCGGCACCTTCACCGCCGCCAAAATCTCGTTCAAGCCCACGGAGTGAAAGCTCTTGGCGAGCATGATCTCCTCCGCGGCATCGAGAATCTTGGCTTTTGTCGAAGCGCTCATTGAATTGGAAGCAAATTAGACCAGTCGTCTATTGCCGTCAACGGGAATTGAAGCGCTTTTTTCCTACTCGGATCCTCCCGCCAAATTCCCCGGTACGATTTTCACCAGGACGTCATTTTCCTGCTTCGGCCCAGGCGTGCTCCGTCCGTCGTCGATGTATTTCTGCAGCAGTTGCGTCAGGCGCTGAACGATCTCGGGATGCTCGGCCTGAACGTTTCGCTGCTCTGCAACATCTTCCGTCGTGTCGTAAAGCTGCATCTCAGGCAAACCCTGTTTGCGCGCCGGAGCATTCTTTGGGGCGCTCCATCCACCTGAGCCGGGGCAGAATTCCAGTTTCCACTTTCCCTGCCGGATGGCGAGGTTGCCATCTCCACTTTGATGGACCAGAGCCTCTCGCACCGGCGTTGAAGCAGTGCCGAGAAGATCCGGCAGGATACTCACACTATCTTCACCTGCGTTGCCAGGAATCTTCGCACCGCTGATTTCTGCAAATGTCGCCATCAGGTCGGTCAAGCAGATCGGATCATCGCAGGTCGTGCCAGCTTTGATCTTGCCGGGCCACCGGGCGATGAATGGGATGTGATGGCCTCCCTCCCAAATATCGAATTTATATCCGCGGTAAGGGCCACTCGGGCGGTGCCCGTATTTCAGCAGCGCCTCGAGTCCAGTATACGGACAGTGCCCGTTATCCGCAGTAAAGATGACCAGCGTGTTTTCGCTGATGCCGTACTTTTCGACCGCCTGTATCACATCACCTGCCACAGCATCCGTTTGCATGATGAAATCGGCCACCGGGTTGATTGCGCTCCTTCCCTGCCATTCCTTCGATGGAGCAATCGGCTCGTGCGGCGAGGTAAGCGTGAGGCAGAGGAAGAAAGGCTTCTTCTCAGAGGCGTGGTCAGCAATGTACTGAACGGCCTTCGCGTCGAGCGTAGGCAGTATCTCGTCGAATTTCCAACCCGGCAGCATTGCGCCGGGATACGAAAGATGGAATGACGGCGGCACTTCCTTGGGAGTCAGTTGTGCCGACGGGATGCCCAGCGTACGGTCATTTTCAATGAAACAGTACGGCGGATAATTCGGAACATCCGTGCCGAAATAATAATCGAATCCGCCACGCGCTGTTGGGCCATCAGCGATCGGCTTCGTAAAATCCCGCTTCCCGTCGGTCACGGGCCAATTCCAGCCAAGGTGCCATTTCCCTATGCACGCAGTTGTGTAGGCCTGCTGCCGAAGCATCGCGGGAATTGTGAGCCGCCCCGATTCGATAAGCGGTGTATCGAAAGGCTTTAGCACTCCGCTCCGCAAACGAGTCCTCCAGGCATAGCGTCCCGTCAGGATTCCGTAACGTGAAGGAGAACAAATGGAAGAACCCGAGTGCGCTTCAGTAAATCGCATGCCCTGAGTCGCGAGCCGATCGAGGTTGGGCGTCTGGATTTTGCCATCCTTAAAAAAGCACTGCACATCTCCGACTCCGAGATCATCCGCGAGAATAACGATGATGTTCGGCGGGGCGTCGGCAGCTAGGCAATCACCGGCGAACGCAACCGCGACTGAAATAACTAGTGCGGCAAACGAGGGGAGCGAGATGGCAGCGATCGCGGAGCGAAGCGTCCTTGGCTCCGGGCGGACTGCAGCCAGGAGGAGTTGGAAATGGTAAAGCGACATCGGGGACTTCATGGGCCTGATTCGACTGGATAACTAGCAGGAACCATCAAGTCGCATTAGCAATAATTGACACCAATTTAACAATTCCGCCCATCGCTGAGCACGGGCCACGTTCCTAATGGATGTCTTGAAGCGACATCGGGCAACTCCGCGTGAGGAGCGAGACGCAGACTGATCAAATCCGCACCCACATCCGGAAATGTGGACCAACCGTGGGAATCTCGAACTCGTCACCCAGGATTCTCCAGCCATGCTTTTCATAAAAGCGGGCCGCGCCCTTCCGGGCGTTACACCACATTTTCAGGCCACTCGCACGCCGCGCCGCTTCGACGCACGCACTCAGCAGCGCTTCGCCAACTCCCCTACCCTGCCATTCCGGCAGCACCGCCATCCCGCGCAACTGCCATGTTTCCGCTGCGTCCGGTAGATCAGGAAATGGCACACGATAGACGCTGGCGACTCCAATCACTTCACTCCCGGCACACGCTCCGAAATGCATCGTCGCCGGTGCGTTATCTCCATCGAAGATCGCGCTCTCCGGAGGAAATCCCGGGCGCAGTACGGGAATGCGAACTGCCAGCGTTTCAAATGCGCTAATTCGCCGGATCTCGAAATTCATCGATCTGCCTTACGCATTTGCCGCCGAAGAGTAAAACCTCGACCAACTCAAATCGTCTCTCGTGACTTTTACGCGCCGCTTACGTCTCTTCGCCGCCGGGCTGTTCGTTCTCGTTTTCCTCGATCTGCTTGAGCACATCGCTGCGATCCTCGACTTCGTCCCACACGTCGCGGCTCACGTAGACTGGCGCCTTCTGC
>FTCV01002790.1_pt1 | contig 15876 bp, 13 predicted proteins | sample 1639691 | NCBI WGS metagenome assembly FTCV01 (sample SAMEA3914864, study PRJEB12502) | metagenome | biome: forest; material: soil | place: USA | collected 2012-03-12 | depth 0.3 m
GCCCGACCGTATGACTGCTGGAAAGCGTAACCGTTGCCGGTGAGGCGTTCGCGAAGGTGACGTTTCCATTTTCCTGCGGAAGGTAGTTGTGGTTGGTCGGGTTCTGCGCCCAGCCTGTTGTATCATTCCAGTTTCCGGTGCCGCTGCTCCATTTGCCCGAGCTCGGTACGACGGCCATATAGGAGCTTGCCGTGTCGAGGAGCGCCTGCTGGAAGCTCATGCTCGAACTTCCGGCGGCAAAGGAGATTGTGTAGGAAGTTATCTCAAGCCCGGAAAGGTTCCATTGCAGCGCGACGCGATTTGCAAGGCCACCATAGGTGGAGGAGCCTCCGCTATACTCCTGGATCCATTGGTTTGGAGCGAGCGTGTGTAGGCCGCTTGCATCGGTGTATTGCAACTGGATCGACTGAAACGAGACGAGCGCTCCTTCGGTCTGGAATTGGAAGATCACCGTTCCAAGGTTGTAAGGGGTCGAGCCCTGTACGAGAAAGCTCGTTGGTCCTTGATAACTATAGATGCCACCGCTGCTGGTTACGAATGCTGCTGCGCTGTTCTGAATAATGCGCGGGTTGCGCGGATCCCAGAAGGCGGAGGGATTCTGGGAGGTCCACTGGCCGCTTCCGGGATTCGTGACGCCGGCTGCCGACGCTGTAGTCCACGCGCCATACGGTGCCGCGCTGGTCGGGTAATTTGGAGACCCATTGGCAGCGTAAAACGGATAGTCACCGAGATTGCCGCTCGAGGTGTAGTTCCACGAGCTGTAGTCTGTATTTAGGCCGTCCAGCCATGGGTCCAGGTAATCAGCAAATAGAAAGGAAGCGTGAGCTGGACTGGTCGTGCTGAAGACCCAGGCAACGGCCGCTGCGGATAAGCCTGATCGAAGATAATGATGCCGCTTGCGAGACGTCGCATGATTTCGCTTTTGATGATGTTTGAGCACTTTTCGCATGACCTGCTATCTCCCTCGTGACGGTGGGGCCTGGTAGATGGTGTAGCTGGCATTGTCTTCGTCCTTCGCGTTCGGACTCCACAGGCGCATGTCACGCAGTTCGTCAATGCTCAGCATTCGGACGCTTCCGTTGAGAAAGACGCAAATGGCCTTCCCGTCGTATCTGGGATCGATGTTTCCGTAGTCGGATGCTGCGGCATTCTGCGTCCATGAGGCGGAACTCCACATGGCGCCGGTCGTCTGCGGTGGCGTTAGTATGCAGTAGCCGTGAATTTTTCCCGAGTCCGAATCACCGGCCGCAGTGGCAAAGACGATGATCGATTTGCTAGTCCCTTGGTGGGTGATGCATTCCGATGGGTAGCTGAGAACTCCGGACTCGGAAAAGTTTCCGCCAACGAAGAGATAGTTCATGGCGAAGGCCGGGTAGCAACTGATTAGATAGTTGCTTGTTGTATCTATGTCCTTGTTGTTCTGATCCGTCAGTACTGCTGCATCCATCCGGTGCTGGAAGTATGGGGCCAGGCGATACGGGTAACGTTCCGCCGAAGGCCCCGAGAGGACCTTTCCTCCCGGGATCGTCACTTCCGCTACTGTGCGGTCATATCCCGGCAGCAGCGTCCCATCCCGGTCCGCAGTTGCCGCGGAGTAAGCGGTGATGAGAGTGTGGCTAGCCTGGATTTCCTTCGCCTGCCGCGCCATTAAGGTGGCCTTGCGCACTCCGGCAAAGGTCAGTCCAGTGAGGATCGCTACAATGGAAACCGCAACGAGCAGTTCGATGAGTGTGAATCCAAGTTGTGATTTCCTTTGGGGAGGCCGTCCGCAATGACCTAGGTAATGATTATGCATATTATGAGCGTGGAGACCCGGGCCCGTTTGCTGTGGAATTTGCTACTAAGGCCCGAGTAAACCGGAGTTCAGCACACCGCCGGCCGGCGCCGCCACATGGTGAGGATGCCGCACCCTCCGAGAAGGGCGACAGCGGTCGAGGGTTCGGGCACGGCCTGGGCGAGGACACTTGTCGTGTTGGTCGCGGTCGATTCGGTCAGATCTTCACCAAAGGTGATGGAGTGATAGGAAGTTTGCCAGGCAAGCACGTAGCTTTCCGGCGTACCGGATACACTCGAGAGATCCCATTCGTAGTTGAGGAGATCTAGATAGGAGTTGGAACCGTTTACGAACGCGCTGTCGTGCAGGCTGGTAGAGGAGTAAGTTGGAGCGACCGTGTAGGTTCCGGTCGACGTCGTCAGGAGGAGCAATGGCGCGTTTGCCAAAGCTCTGGCGGTTCCGCCCGTTGCACTCGTGAGCCCTTCTGCGAGATAGATTTGCAGCGTAAGCGATTGCAGGCCTTGTAGAGGAGTGGAGGACGAGATTTCAAAATGGGTCTGGGTGAAAAACGCGTAGATGCCGCCTCCATTTGCCGTGGCTGCGAAATCCGTGTAGTCGTATGGATTCGCCGCATCACCGGAGAATACGGGGCCGGTGGCGCTAGCCGAAGGCAAGATGCCGCTCAGCCATTGACTGGCCTTTCCTGCGGTTCCGGCGCCGACACCGCTCGGCCGTGTTTCCGAAGAGAAGCCTTGCCAAAGGTAATCGGAAGTCGTGCCGCCAAGCGTGAGGGTGTAGTTATTGAATGGTGGAACGATCGCTTGACCGAGTGCGCTTGCAGCGGTGAAGCCGAGAGCGGCTGTAACAGGAAGGAGGACTTGGAGTAATTTCACGCAGGTCACAGTAAGAGCTGCGCTGTGAGTGTGCTTCCTTGATCTTGCTATTCATGCTCTCGAAATTGCGCTTTGGTAACTGTTCGCGCGGAGCGTTATATTTTTGAAGAAGTGCGTTGGGGGATGATGCTTGGGACGTTGCGAGAGACAGCAATTCGCCGACAACTCGCAGCAATCCGGCGACAGCCGGTCGGTGAGAAACGTGGCCAAGTACTGCGTGTAGCCGACGGGAAGATAAACCGACCGGCGTTGGAACCTAACCACTATGATATTACGAACTGTTTCCGCCGTCGCAGTCCTGTGCGCGGCTCAACTTTGCCTCATTGCAAACAAATCCTTCGCGCATGAAGTCTGGATCGAGGATACGCATGAGGGCCAGCTGGTAGTGCGTTTCGCCGAGTACGGCGATGACTTTGAGAAGTCGCCGGGGGCGTTGGATGCGATGAATATCGCCTCGGCTGGTCTTCCCGCAGCCAATCCGGGGAGCCGGGGAATCAGAACAAGAAGGCGCCCCTTAGTCGTGAAGAAAAGGAGAAGCAAGAGCTCCGGCGTGAGAAAAGTGAGATCTTCCAGGCCCGGAAAGCGGTGGACCACTTCTTAGTGGTGGATATGTCCCCGGCCAAGCCAGCCGAGGTGGAGGCCGATTTTACCGTGACGGGCACAGCTGGAGATGCCGCACACCCGGCACGGAAGCCTTTCTTTTATGCACGCTGGCAGCCTGAGGCGCATGGGAGCGAGAAGCCATCGTTGAATCTCGATCTCGTCCCGACCGGGAAACGTGGAGAAGTTTGCCTGTTCTTTCGAGGGAAGCCGCTAGCCGCGCAAAAGGTGACTTTTTATCCGCCAGGTGCAGCCGAACAGGAGCTGGTCTCGGATTCGGCCGGTCTGGTTCATTTCGACGACGCAAAGCCGGGCCTTTACCTGCTGGTTGCCGCGCGTTACCGGGAGATTGTGCCCGGGTTTTCTCGGGGTGTTCCTTACGATGTCCTGAGCCATAACTGCTCCCTGGCTTGGCGTAGGAAGTAAGTCGTTCTCGGCTTTGCCCGCTTCATAGGTAGCGTTGCCGCCCCGGGGGTGCCTGTAAAAAGGCCCCCGGGCGTTCTGTTTCTATAAGTGATGTAAGGCGCTCGCGGGGGAATGTGCAGCGGCGCTAACACGCGGTGATTTCGTTCCGGCAACGGCTTTCAGTGCATGCGGCTTTGGTAGCAAGGAATGGACCGGTGTTAGTCGCCTATGCGGCTACCTTGCCACCGCGTACGAACGCCTCTCGGGCAGTGTGCGCTTTGCTTGCCGGCGAACGGCCTTTTTTGGAGACGGCGAGGTGAAGCGTTTGGATATCAGCCGGGGATGATGGCAAAGGCGCTGATCAGAATTCGTGTAGGTCATGCTTTGCATCGTAGGGCGCGCCAACCTGTATCGCTTTCGCGCGGTTGCGCGCGATGCGCTCGCGATTGCGCCGAACCGTGACGGGCGTTGTGCCGGATTGCGTTCCGTGCGCTCGCGATTGCTCCGGCGGAATGACGAGACACAGAAAACAGTGGCAAAATACACGAATTGCGACCCAGTCTCAAGAAGCACCGCCTTGAACACACCCAAGATCATCCACACTTCTGCACCGAATTTCGTCGAGACTCCTGCCTGGGCTCCAATTGACGGCGTTTGGCGGCCGCTGCATGGAAGCATTTTCAAGCAGGGATGGAGCGTCGAATGGCATGACTTCCGCCTCGGGCGTGACCTGGATTGGGGACGAAGTTTTCATCCCGGCAGTTTGGAGATTTGCCTGAATTTTTCAGGAAATGGCGTGCTGCAGAGCGGCCACGACGTCGCGATCGGCCCGAACCAGATGGCGGTATATACGGCGCAGAAGCATCGGATGTCTGCCACGCGAAGTGCCCACAGCCTGCATCGCTTCCTCACCGTGGAGATCTCGCAGGAATTTCTCCGTGCTCAGTTTGGGAACGAGTTGGAATTGCTCAAGCCGCCGGTTCAGCAGTTTGTCGAGCTCGGCGGAAAATCGCCACCGCATCTGGAAGTACGCGCGCTGCCTTCGTCACTGCTTGCCTCACGCGTACAGTTCGTGAATCCGCCAGTGCCGGAAGCCGCGCGGGGCACGTGGTTCCTCGGTCGCGTGCTGGTGATTCTCGCATTGACTCTATTCCGGGAGCAGGAACCCGGGGATCTCTTCTGCGAGAGATATAAACGTGCCAACCGCGATCGAATCGAGCGGGTTCGCTATCTGATCGAACGTGATCTTGCTAACCCGCCATCGCTCGAAATGCTGGCCGAGGAGGTGGGATGCAGCAGTTTCCACTTATCCCGGATATTTACACAGGAATCTGGTGTGAGTATTCCGAAGTTTCTGCGAATGAAGCGAATCGAGCGGGCGGCTGAGATACTGCGAAGTGGAAAGATGAACGTAACAGAGGCAGCGTTCGAAGTGGGTTATTCGAGCCTGAGTGCATTTAACAAAGCTTTTGTCGAACAGATCGGATGTTGCCCGGGACTATACCCTCATGTGCAAATATCGGACGCGACACGAGATGTTGATCTCGGAAAGTCGTGGCGCTGCTGAAGGATACTAGCGAGACGACGAACTCTTTTTGGGAGGCACGGATTTCTTTGTGTCGCAGGGAGGGGGTGGCGCGGGCTTTTGAGGCGTCGTGCAGGTTGGGAACAGCGGCAGATCAGTAAGGAATCCATCTTCGCGAAGGCGCTCCAGTGAGTTGGGTGCGAGCTGCTTTAGCATGTCGATCGAGACTTTTTCGCCATCTGCCGGAGTCGTCAGGATATGAGGCCTGATGATGACAACGAGTTCACTGCGAGTCTTACTCTTTTCCTGGCGACGGAAAAGAATGCCGAGTCCGGGAATATCGCCCAGCAGAGGAACCTGAGCCCGCTTGTCTGACTTGTCGTCCTCGATCAGCCCGCCGACCGCAATGGCCATTCCGTCCTTCGCTACGAAAGTGCCGCTGACGGACTTGGTGGCGACGACGTCCACCTTCACGTTTTGGACTGAGTTCGAAGAATTCGTTCCGCCAGTTACAATGGGAATGGAGGCTGCGCCTGGATCGATGGTCGAATTTTCCTGAACGAGCCGCAGCGTGACGGTGCGATCGGAATTGATGTTAGGAGTGATGAGCAGCGTGTTGCCGACGTTGCGAAATTCAGTGGTGGTATTTGGCGTGGTCGCGGCGTTGTTGTCGGTCAGGATGGTCTGACTGCTAATATTGCGTACGAGCGGGCGTTCCTCGCCGAGGAAGAGGCGGGAAATCTCATTGTTTGCCGTGAGGAGCGTGGGCGTGGCCAGCGTCTTGACGCAGTTCCTTTCCTCCAGGAGCTGCATTCGTGCGCGGAAGTTATTGCTGACGACGACAAATGTCATGTCACTGGAGTTCATTCCTGCCTCGGGGATGCTTCCTGCGCCGTTGAGAAGCGGCAGGTTTTCCTGGCTAAAGGACGTGGCGGTGGATCCGTTGTTAAACTGGTAGTCGAAGGAGGTGCGAAGATCCTTTCCGAGAGTGATGCTGACGACCTTCACCTCGAGAAGAACCATTGGTGTCTGCCGATCCATGCGACGGACAAGCGAGCGAATATCTTCCATCGCCCGGGCGTCTGCGGTACGGACGACGACCAAGTTGCTTCGCCTCTTCGCGCTGACGAAGATATTCGCCGGACGTTTGCGCAGGGATTCCACGTCCGTCGGGCTCGCTCCGCGCGCTGCCGCGAGGGCTTTGCCGACTCGCTCGGCCTGATCGGGAGTCAGCGTGCGGAATAAGTCATCATCGGTCTGCGCTGTATTGTCCTCGGTCCGGTTGTAACGGCGGTTGTCGCGGTTCCGGCTGTAGTCATCATTGCGCGAACCATTTCGGCTATTGTACCCGCTGTTGTATCCTCCGTAGCCGCCATTATACGTCCCGGTATAACCGTTTCCATTGATGCTGGTTCCGTTGGTGTTGCCTCCGAGGATCGTTCCATCCACTGCATTCGCGCTTTGTGCGCCCTGAGTCAGCACTTGAAATCGATCGAATCGGTTTTCCAGGTCCCGGCGGGCGTCGTCATCGGCGTCGTCTGCTCCCATGGAAAGTTGCACACGGTCGCCGAAAAGATCGGCAATGGCTGTGGCGATCTCCTGGACGTTGGGATACTTCAGCGTAAACACCTCGGTCTGCTCTTCACGATATCCGATGAGTTCCTTTTCAAATTCCTCAACCGTCATGATGCGCGTGATTCCGGTGTTCGGATCCCGCTTGAACCATAAGTTATGGCTTTTGCAGATCTCCTCGACGACATTCTCCGCCGAGACGTTGCGCAGCATTGCATTGATCGGCGTTTTATTTGCCGCAATCGATGCCGAGTAGTTATTGCCCGTCTGATCGCTCAGCATGCGAAGGGCTTCCAACAAGGGCAGATCGCGGAATTCGACATAGTCAACACCGCCCGAGACCCGGACAGACATCGATGGCAGCGGCGCGAGGCTTGGAAGCATTACGCTCTTGTCCAGGACCGGGGCTTCGAGGGTTACACCATTTTCTGTGAAACTAACTGCCAAAGTCTTGATGGAACCATTGATCGACACATTGAAGGGCAAGCCGGGCCGCGCCAGGACATCACCGGCTCCTTTGAATTCCAGCATCACGGCGCCGGGCTTGCCGCCTGCGACCACGACCGCCTTCATTTTGGTATCGGAAAGTCCCGAACCTTGTGCCGAGAGGGCTGCCTTTACACGTGCGCTGGAGCGGGTGGGGTCGGGTACGGGTTCCGCATTGGTACCATTGTCGTCCGCGATGCAATGAAGCGCTGGCAGGATGAGGGCGGCATGCAGCAGCCCACATAGTGCCCGACGGGTTCGCTGACGTGAAAAAGAGAAGTAAGACTTCATGGGTGAGACTTGGACTAAGGATGGCGGGGAACTACCGCCCGCCGCTGGCGAGCGAAAACATGGCGATGAAAAAGGCGACATAGACGAAGCCGACGATGCCTCCGACAACGAGGATGAGCACCGGCTCGACGAGCACGCTCATGCGGCGGATCGCCAGAACCAGTTGTGCTTCGTGGAAACGCGCGACGTCTGCCAGCACGGTTGCGAGCGTGCCCGCTGATTCTCCGACCGCGACCATGTGGCTGAGCATCGGTAGGAAGTCCCGTCCACCGGCGAGGGACTTGGCGAAGGTACCTCCACGCAGCACGGCATTGCGGGCTGAGGCAATTCGCAACGAGAGCACCCGATTGCCGATGAGCTTCTCCACCGTGGTAAGCCCATCGAGAAGCGTCACGCCGCTTTCAAGTAGGATGCTTAGTCCGCGCGCAAAGACAGCCGTTCCGGAAAGGCGCAGGATGTGGCCGATGATTGGGATGCGTAAGAGGACTCCATCAAGAAAGCGGCGGCCAGGCGGCCAGCCGTAACAGAAGAAAAGTGCGAGCGACAGTGAGACAAAGCCCAGACAGAAATACGGCAGGTAATTCATCACCGTGTTGGACACGTCCACGAGTAACTGCGTGATCGCAGGCAGCCGCCGGGAGTTTCCGAGGAATTTCTGGATCTTCGGCACCACACTAACCACCATGAACCCAGCGACGCCGACTGCCATGAATAGCACAATGGCCGGGTAAGTCAGTGCGTTTAATACCAGGAGGCGCAGGTTGCGCGAGCGCTCGAGGTGCTCCGCGGCGCGAAGTAATGAAGTATCCAGCGTGCCGGAATGTTCGCCGACTCGGATCAACTGAATGACGTGGGAGGAAAAGATTTTTGGGTGAGTGACCAGTGCCTCCGAAAATGTCGAGCCTTCCTCGATCCGATTGCAAACGTCATCCCACGCTTTGGCTGCGCGCGGCCGACGGGCCTGTTCGGCCACCATGCGCAATCCGGCAAGGAGGCTCAGGCCGCTGTGCAGCATCGTGGACAATTGCTGGAAGCCTGTCTCGACATCGAAGCTCGTGGGCGGAAGCCACGCGAGAGGATTGAAGGACACCCGGCGGTGGGGTGTTTCTTCGACCATCTCCTCCACGTCGATGAGCAACAGGCCGCGCCCGCGTAATTCAGTGCTCAGTAATTCAGTGCTCGCTGCAGTGAGTGTCCCGTTGTGCGGTTCGCCTCGGACGTCGCGCGCGTGAAAGCGATAGCTTGGCATGGCTAGTATTCGGTCACCGCGTTGAGGACTTCCTGCACCGTCGTGAATCCGGCCAGCACCTTTGCAGCTCCATCTTGCAGAAGGGTATGAAAGCCCTTTCGGTGGAGTGCCGCGATCAAGTCCGATTCATTGACACCTCGCGCGACTAGCGAAGAGAGATCGTTATCCAAGGGTGCGCACTCGAACAATCCCATGCGCCCGGCAAAGCCGCGGCCCGCGCAATATAAGCAGCCTTCGGTTTCGAAAACGGGTTGCCCTTCCGCTGCCGGAATCCCGAGCGCGAGAGCGTGCTGAGCGGAAAGCGGCACAGGCCGTCGGCAATGTGCGCACAACTTACGTACCAATCGTTGCGCGACGCATAAGCGCAACGTCGCGCCGATGAGATGGGCCGGCATTCCCATGTCGATAAGCCGGGTAATCACGCTCGCGGCGTTATTGGTATGCAGAGTGGAGAAAACGAGGTGTCCGGTCAGCGAAGCCTTCACCGCGACGTCCAGCGAAGCAAGGTCGCGGATTTCTCCAATGACCAGAACGTCGGGATCATGCCGCAGCAGGCTTCGCAGTGCCTTTTCAAAGCTAACTTTGTCGGCAGAATCGACTTCCACCTGCGCGACGCCGGGGATTTCGTATTCAACCGGGTCTTCGACGGTAATGATGTTATAGGGTGCCTGAGCCAGGAGGCACCGTATCGCGGCCTGAAGTGTGGTCGTCTTTCCTCCTCCAGTGGGACCTGTAAGCAGGACCAGGCCGTGTGGCTGTTCCAGCATGCGCTCCATGGCCGCCAGGTCCCGGGGATTCATCCCGAGTTTCTCCAGAGTGAGTAACTGATCCTGCGCGGCGAGCAGACGCAGGGTCATGCGTTCACCGTATTTTGTCGGGAGCGATGCAACGCGCAGATCGATGGCATGGGCTCTTTCCTGGGCTCCGTATTGGTACGTGAAAGCTCCGTCCTGCGGAGCGCGCCGTTCCGCGATGTCCATGCCTGACATGACCTTGATACGGCTGCACAGGGCCGCATGGACAGATGCTGGGAGCCGCCGATACTCTTCCAGTACGCCATCCACCCGCAGTCGGATGCGCATGTCGTCGCGGGAAGGATCGATGTGGATATCGGACGCCTGACGCATAACTGCCGCGCGCAGCAATTCTTCGCCGAGTGCGACCGCGTCGTCGCCTGCCGGCTCGGTTGAGTCCGATCGTGCAGCCGATGCATTTCTTCCTCTTCCATCGCCGTACACGCGGGAAAGCGCGCGCTGAAGAGGTTCCGCGCCAACCTGTACGGGAGTTACTGGATGGTTAGTATAACGCGCCACCGCATCCAGCGACGCCGTATCATTGAGATCGAGGCAGGCGACATACACACGCCCTTTCAGCATCGCGAAGGGCAATACCCGCCTCCGTAGCGCGAGGGTAACAGGGATACGCAATGCCCATGCGGGGTCTATCCGCACCTGATCCAGATCAACCGTGATGTCGGGGGCGTTCATTCCTTTCCTCCCGATTTGCCGTTGCCATTTCCATTCACTCCGGATTGCGAGCGCCGTCGCAGCAGGTTCGCTCGATCTCGCAGGATCGTCACGTTGCGAGCCATCAGTTCGGCTGTGTTTTCGCTGATGTTTCCAGCTACCCAGAGCCGTGCCAGATCCTGTTCGAGCGTCTGCATGCCCATCGATGCACCTGCTTCCATCACGGAATAGATCTGCGTACTCTTGCCGGTGGCGATGAGATTGGCCACTGCAGTAGTCGCGATCAGAATCTCGCTCGCGACAATACGTCTGCCGGGCTCGCTGCTTGCCTGTCCGATCACTTGAGTCGTCGGGATCAGATGCTGCGCGACGATGCCGCGGAGCACGAGCGATAGCTGGCGCCGGATGCCGTCCTGCTCGGCCGAGGGAAAGACGGAGACTAATCGCTCGATGGAGCCCACGCAATCGCCCGCGTGCAGTGTGGTAAAGACCAGATGACCTGTTTCGGCGGCCGTGATCGCCGTGCGGATCGTTTCGAGATCGCGGATTTCGCCGACGAGCACGACGTCCGGATCCTGCCGAAGGGAGGCGACCAGCGCATCATTGAATGTCGGTGCATCGACGCCCACCTGCCGCTGATTGATGACGCAGCGTACCCGTTGATGGATATACTCGATCGGATCCTCGATGGTGATGATATGCCCGGAGCGGTTACGGTTTACGTAATCGAGCAATGCCGCGAGAGTCGTGCTTTTGCCGGCTCCAGTGGGGCCGCTGATCACTACCAAGCCGTCGCGTATCTGACAGAGATTGTAAAGGCTCTCCGGAAGGCCGAGTTCAGCGAGCGTACGGAAGCGGTCCTCCAGCCGCCGCAATGCGATGGAGATTTCGCTCTGCCGCCGGAAGATATTGAAGCGGAAGCGGGCGCCTCCCGTGGCGGTGACTGCGCCATCCACAGATCCTTTTGTCGCGATGGCGGATTCGAGGCATGAACCCGCGGGATCGGTGTGAGTCATCCGACGAAGCAGGATTTCCGCAAACTGCCGGGTCTCTTCGGGAGAGAAGGCCGGTGCATCCGCAAGCGGAGTAAGTTCGCCGTGAAGGCGGACATGCGGCGGAAGTCCAGCTACGAGATGCATATCCGAGCCGTCAAGACTCACGCATTGGCAAAGAAGACCTTCGAGAACGGCACTAAGATCGGAAGTGTTCGTATTCATCGCAGTTCGAAGTGCCTACAGCCAGACCGTCAATGTCCAACTAATGGGGTTTTCTTCGTTCGGATCGGGCTGCATCCCTAGATTCAGCGGGACGACCATTGGCGGGACGGCTGCGAGATCGTTGAGAAACTTAAGGAATTCGCCATAGGAGGCACGCATTTCCAAACGCCAGACCTGAGGCAGGGAAGCGTCACCAGGTTTGAGTAATACCTTCGCAGCCTCCGCCATCGCCGCGGGCAGTTTGGTTGAGGGATCCGGAGCGGAAGACACGAGAATCAAGCCGCCGTCCTCGCAAAGCCTCGAGATCTGTTGCAGCGCAACGGTGCGGTTGAAGCCGGCTTTTCCTGCCGGGGAGCCTTCCTTCAGGGCCTTTCTTTTTTCAGCCGCGATTTTCGCTAGCTGCGCATTCTCGGCATCCAATTGCTTCAGCATCGACTGCCGCGCCGGCATCGGGCCGTTCGCTTTTATTTGTCGTTCCAGGTTTTCATTCTCGCGTGCCAGAGGATGCGTGACGGCAGCCTGGAAGATGATGCCGGTCAAAAGAGCCGGTAACACCGCGCACATCCATTTATCGCGGGGAGTCAGATTCATCAGTGGCGGTGAGTAACTGGTGCGCTGACTGGCGCCGGTTCGCCCTGGATCAGGCTAATCGAGAATTCCCAAGGGCCGGAATCGCCGACTGTTCCCTTCGCGGTCTTCTGCAAGGGCTGCGCGACCCATCCCTGACGACTAAGAATGGCGCTGAGCGCAATGCTCATTTCATCCACGGAGAGGGCATCCAGCGCCACGCCATTGACCGTCAGATTGGTGCCACCGGCGGGGCGAATGCTATTGATTACAATGTCGTCCGGCCTTGTCGAAGCCAGTGCCCTCAAGACCGCTGGATACGAGGTGCGCTGGCGAGCAAGGAATGCCCCATGTTGTGTCTGTAAGTCGAGGTCGGCGATTTCCTTGCGGAGATTTCCATTTTCCTTGGCGACCGCCTGGATCTGGTCGTTCGCATGCGTGAGTTCGGCGCGTTCTCTCCGGAGCCGATTGCGGATGCTGGTGCCTCGCCAGATCACAATCAGGAACACGAGAATCATCGCCGCTTCCAACGCGATACCGGTCACAATATGTTTGCGAAGACTCGGCTTTGGAGGCCGCGGCGCGATGATGGGGACTGGCGGCTTTCCTTCGCGTAGGGCGAACGCCCATGCGCTCAGCCACGAGCGCAGATGCTCTTCCCGATCCAGGTCGAACCGCTTCGCAATCGCGGCTGGGTCGGGATTTGGAATCGATGCCGACATGCCTGCGGCGAGTAACTCCACGGCGGTACCTGGGAATGACTTGCGCACGGACGGCAGCGCAGTCAGCACCTTTGTCACCACCGGGTTCCGCTCTTCGCGTTCCAGCCAAACCATGCCGCCGTGCCATACCTCTAGCCGCCGCCACATCTGTTCCGTGCCGCTCAGATCAATGGGACGAGGTACGCCGCCTGGATGACAGATGCCCGCCAGTTTTCCACCGGCTTCAGTAATTACCTGCTGAATAGCGTCGCGGACGCTGATCGAGAGTTCGGCAATCCAGTAGGATTTGACGCCGTCGCGCTCCTGAGTCTCAACAAAGCCAATGGCGCTTTCTCCTATGGGAGTGCCGGAAAAGGGTTCGATTTCAAAGGAGATCGCCCTTCCAATTTGCTCGGCAGACAGTCCTGCGACCTGCCGTTTCGCGAGTTCGAGGTTTTGAATCCACGCGTCCTCGCAAAGCACCCATACATTCGGCTTCGGCTTGCCGCCCAGGGCCAGCGCACTCCTCGCGGCGGCCGTTGCCGTACTGTCGTGATCGCGCGACGCCGAGCGCAACGCGACTGGCTCGGCGCTGGATGCGTCGAAATCGGCGCGGGCCACGTGCCCGGAGGTAATTAGTAAAATGGTAAGGGAGATACTGCTCATCGAAGAGTTCAGCGATCGATTTTCAAGTCCTGGACATTCACGCCTGGCCGGAAAACGACCGTCTTAACTGCGCTCTTCGTGAAAGTTGTAACTGGGGAGGTGATATTTGAGGGGGTAAAATAGGCGCGCACGACGCGAGGGCCGATCGTCAGGGCTGCCGCGGGCGGAAAAGTCGCGGCTGAGATTTCATAAGTGACCGGATTCGTTGTAAAGGGGACAGAGGCTTTATAGATGACGATTTGCGCTGCATTCGCTGGATTTGGCGCGAATACCTTGATCGTGATGCTGCCTGCCGGATCCGCGGAAGCGGGATCCGATCCATTCAGAACTTCTATCGTGCCTTTCAAAGAAGCACGGATCTTATCATCCGTGAAGGCAATGGCCTGATCGCGGTTGTAACCGGTCGAATCGCTCGAGTCGACGCGTCCATCGGCTCCTAGATTGCGTATGGTTACGATCGGTTCTCCCGCTGTGATAATGGCCGTATCGGTGGCGTCGCGCAGTCGGGGATAACCTGTGGTGGCGGCCAGGTCGGGGTCTGAGGAAATGGCGGTTGGTGAAGTGTAGGGATTGCCCCACCCGTCGAGAAAACCATTCGCGCCTAGTGGCAGGTGCACATATGGACCGCGCCAGCCGCCGGGCACGAGTACCTGGAGATCCTGGTCTTCGGCCGCGACGCCATTGGTTATGTTTGCTTGCCGTGCATCGAATGAAGCGCCGGGATTCACCCAAAGTTCCCGCAGCGTCAACTGCTGCGGAGTAAAAGCCGGATCGCTCACAGTCTGGGGAAGGCGGCCCATGTCCGCGACAAACCCGCTGCTCATTCCATTTGCATCCGCCGTGTGGTTATCGTCGGTTCCAGTTATTGCCGCTTCCAGCAGTTCAAGCCCGCGCTGACTGGATTCGAAGCGGCGCTGATCTTCCATGTTACTCAGCGAACGGGTCGCGATCGTGGTGACTACTGCCAGGATGGCGAGTACGACAACCAGTTCGAGCAGGGTAAAGGCTTGAGGCGTCTTACGGCTGTTCCTGATCTTCAGTCGCATAAATGTCTGCCCGATTGAGAAAGATTACGATGTCATCGCCACGCGCAGTTATGTCTCCGCCCGGAGCCATTCCGCCCAGGCGATCAAGCGGTGTATCGAGGACGCCATCCGGTCCCGCGGAAACCACGCGCGCGTAGTGAAAGCGAAGGGCGGCGACATTTGTGGTCGAAGTGAATTCGCTGGCGGGCGGGATTTGCACGACGATCGGATTTCCCCAGGCGTCTGCTGCCGCACGGTCGCCGGCGACTCCGTAGTAACTATGGCTGGAAGTGTCGTAAAAGTGACGATCGAGAAAGGTCATGTCGCTCGCGGTGCGCCGTTCGTTTGCTGTCGGAAATAGGCCATTGCGTGCGATGTTGGTATTGAGGATTGGCTGGGTATTGCTGAGATAGGGGCCGCGCCATCCGCGCTGTGCAATCGGGTCATAAGGGCAAGCTTGAGGGTAATGCGTCGAGTCGAGCAAATCGCGCATTTGTATCGCTGTGAAATCGAAGCCCGGCACTGTTTTCAAGTCCGACAGATATCCCGTGGAGGTGGCAGAGCCGGTAAATGCGTCGCGAACCGTCGTCAGCGTGGATCTGCTCGCTGTCACGCCCGCGTCGTCACGGATCTTGCCAATGCCTCCGACCAGAATAGACGCAAGCAGGACCAGGATTGCCACGACGACGAGAACCTCAAGCAGGGTGAATCCGTCGGGGCGTGGATATTTCAGAAGGCGGCGCATGAAAAACGTTCGATTTTGGGGGATTGCTAACAATGCCAAAGGGCAGGCCGTGCATTTGCGCACGACCTGCCCGGGATTTCCGGTTAAGGAAGCAGTTTAACGCTGATAGTAATCGGCGATTTCATCACCGATCTGGTCACCATCGGCACCCACGACTGCCATGAGGTCCGCGCGACCACCTTCCGAATCGACCTCGAAGATCGCGAGGAAACGGGAGTAATACTTGGTCACGTCGGTGTTAGGATAGAAGGGCACTTCCTGCACCAGGTTTCCGATTGCCGTGCTATGTGAGCCGAAGCCGAACACGACGAGGCGCTTGCCGGCCGGAACGCCGTTAACTGCGGTCGTATCCGGGTTCGGATAGATGTGGCTGATAATCGCCTGTGCGTCGGGATCCGTGGTGTCGAGCGTTGCCAGGATAGTTCCCGTATCGATGGCGCGCTTGTAAGCGCCCGTGAAACGGTCGTTGGGCAGCGATGTCGAAGCGGTATCCACATCGACGACGTTGCCGATGCCGATCCGTGCGAGCGAACGGGCTTCGCCGTCGAGGAGTGCAGTGCCGAGGACGAGTTTATGCGGGCTCGCAGCCGTGGGTGGGCCGCCGACCAGCTGAGGCTCGAGTTGCGCGCCGTCTGCAGATGCGTTGGCGGTATTCCACAGCTGTCCGCCGGTGCCCGTGCCGCCGGAAGTGGCA
>FTCV01002714.1_pt1 | contig 15873 bp, 14 predicted proteins | sample 1639691 | NCBI WGS metagenome assembly FTCV01 (sample SAMEA3914864, study PRJEB12502) | metagenome | biome: forest; material: soil | place: USA | collected 2012-03-12 | depth 0.3 m
AGGACACCCTGCGTGGTATCGACCTGCTGGTCATCGATGACGTGCAGTTCCTTCAGGGCAAGACGATCCAGCACGAATTCGGCCACACGCTCAACGCGTTGATCGACGCAGGCCGACAGGTGATCATTGCCGCCGACAGGCCGGCGCAGGAGCTTGAAAGCCTTGACGAACGCATTCGTTCGCGTCTCGGCGGCGGCCTTGTCGTCGACATGGGCCCCCTCGATGAGCAGGTACGCGTGCGAATTCTTGAATCGCGCATCAGCGCAGCGAAAGCGCATCTGCCGAATTTCGAGATCGGCGACGAAATCGTTTCGCAGCTTGCAAAGCAGTTGGTTGCGAATGGGCGCGATCTCGAGGGTGCGGTTAATCGCTTGCTGGCGCAGGCAACCTTGACCGGCCAGCCGCTCGATCTCGACACGGCCGAGAACGCCGTGCGCGACATGATCAAGACGCGCGAGCCGAAGCGCGTGAAGATCGAGGATATTCAGCGACTGGTGGCGAACCACTATAATGTCAGTCGCTCAGACATCCTGTCCTCGCGTCGCACCGCCACCGTGGTCCGGCCAAGGCAGATCGCCATGTATCTGTCGAAGATGCTGACGCTGCGTTCCTTGCCGGAGATCGGCCGGAGATTCGGCGGACGCGATCACACCACTGTTCTGCACGCCGTGCGCAAGATCGACGGGTTGGTCGGCAGCGATAATGCGCTGGCTGGCGAAATCGATCACCTGCGCCGGATGTTGCAGGAATAGGCCCTGGCTGATGAAACCGGTGGATGCGGCGGGCTCGGTCGCCGCTTTCGCCCGTTCGCCCTCTTGCGGTGCGGCAATGTTTTCGTCACTGTTCTGACCCCGTCGGCACCGCTTCGTTCCAGCCGATCGGGATCAGGGTTTTGACGTCCATGAAGGTCAGTGTCGAGCAGTCGCAGCTTCTGAAATCGCTGGGTCACGTGCATCGCGTGGTCGAGCGGCGCACCACCATTCCGATCCTTTCGAACGTGCTGCTGCGCGCCGAGGGTGGCCGGCTCGGCTTGAAGGCGACCGATCTCGACGTCGAGGTCACGGAGACGCTGCCCGCCGATTCAGGTCAGGAGGGCGCAACTACCGTCGCAGCCCACACGCTTTACGACATCGTGCGCAAACTGCCGGATGGCGCGCAGGTCTCATTAGAAAGTGGCGCGGACTCCTCGCAACTTATCCTCCGGTCCGGGCGCTCGCGCTTCATGCTGCAGGCGCTGCCGGAGTCGGATTTTCCCGATCTCGCCACCGGTGAATTCTCGCATCGTTTTTCGTTGAGCGGCGCCGATCTGCAGCGGCTGATCGAGAAAACGCAGTTCGCGATTTCAACCGAGGAAACGCGCTATTACCTCAACGGCATCTATGTCCACACGGTCGAGGGCGATGGCGGCACGATGCTTCGTGCCGTCGCAACCGACGGGCATCGCCTCGCCCGCTCCGAGATCGTTGCGCCGTCCGGTTCTGTCGGCATGCCCGACATCATCATCCCCCGCAAGACAGTCAGCGAAGTGCTCAAGCTTGTCGCCGATGTGGCAGATGGGGACATCTCGATCGAGCTTTCGACCGCCAAGATACGCTTCCAGGTCGGAACGGTCGTGCTGACCTCGAAGCTGATCGACGGCACTTTCCCCGATTATGGCCGCGTCATCCCCGTGGCCAATGATAAGCGTCTCACCGTTGAGCGTGCTGATTTCGCCCGCTGCGTCGACCGTGTCTCGACGATCTCTTCCGAGCGGGGCCGTGCCGTAAAGCTCTCCATAGGCGAGGGGCGACTGACATTGTCGGTCAACAATCCGGACGCCGGCAATGCCGTCGAAGAGCTCGACGTCGATTACGACGCTGCTCCGCTCGATATCGGCTTCAATGCGCGCTATCTCCTCGATATCGCCAGCCAGCTCGAAGGCGACACCGCGCTGTTCAAGCTTGCCGATCCGGGTTCGCCGACACTGATCCAGGATCGCGAGGGCGCCGCGACGCTCTATGTGCTGATGCCGATGCGCGTCTAATCCGGCGCGCCAAAGCCATTACTCTTTCGTGTCAAATGGGTATGAAGGCGAATGACCTTCATCAACCGGATTCGGCTGCACGATTTCCGTAACTATCCGGTGCTCGACCTTGCGGTCGAGGCGCGGCTGGTGGCGTTGGCGGGGGACAACGGCGCTGGCAAGACCAATCTGCTCGAAGCGATTTCGCTGCTGACACCGGGGCGCGGGCTGCGGCGCGCGGAATTTGGGCAACTCGCCAGGGCCAGCGGCGCTGGCGGCTGGGCGGTTTCGGCGGAAATTGATGGCGCGCTTGGCGAAGCGCAGCTTGGCACTGGTTGCGAGCCAGGCGATCCAAGCCGCAAATGCCGTATCGATCGCGCCGCCGTTTCCTCCGCACAGGCATTTGCCGATCATCTGCGCATCGTCTGGCTGACGCCGGATATGGATGGCCTATTCCGCGCCAGCGCGGGCGAGCGCCGCCGTTTTGTGGATCGGCTGGTTCTAGCTGTCGATCCAGACCACGGCACGCGGGTGAATGCGCTGGATAAAGCGTTTCGCAGTCGCAATCGGCTGCTGGAGGATTTCAACCCCGATCCGGCCTGGTTGGATGCCGTCGAGCACGAAGCTGCGGATATCGCGATCGCGGTTGCCGCCGCGCGCCGCGAAACCGTGTCGCGCCTGGCCGCGCTGATCGAGGAAACGCGATCCGATACCTCTCCTTTTCCCCACGCGGTGATCGCTCTCGCGGGAGAGCTTGAAAATCGCCTCGCCAGTGAACCGGCAGGAGCTGTGGAGGACTGGTATCGACAGGCGCTCCGCGACAACCGCGGTCGAGACCGGGCGGCAGGCCGAACCTTGATCGGTCCGAATTCGAGCGATCTCTCCGTCTTCCATGGCCCCAAGGCGATGCCGGCGGAACTCTGCTCCACCGGCGAACAGAAGGCGCTGCTGATTGGTCTCGTGCTGGCTCACGCCCGACTGGTCAAGGCCATGTCCGGCATGGCGCCGATGGTGCTGCTTGATGAAATTGCCGCGCATCTCGATCCGCGTCGCCGCATGGCGCTTTATGATATCCTGGCATCGCTCGGCGGTCAGGTCTGGATGACCGGAACGGAGCCGGCGGCCTTTGACGGACTGGGTGACAAGGGCGCGGTGCTTGCGATAGCGTCGGGCAGTATTGGTTGAGGTTTCCATGACGTTCTCAGGATTGCTGATTTTTGCAGGGATTTATCTCGCTGCCGTCGCTTCGCCCGGCCCAGGCATGGCATTGGTCATTGCGCGTTCGCTTGGCCGAGGTCTGCAAGGATTGCCCTGGTTTATCGCTGGCTTCGTCATGGGCGATCTGTTGCTGATGACGATGGCTGCCTGCGGTCTTGCCTACGTCGCGCAGACTTTTGAGACGGCTTTTTTGATCGTCCGCTATCTCGGCGCGGCCTATCTGTGCTGGATGGCCTGGAAGATTTGGCATGCACCGACGAAGCGGTTCGATATCGCGGCGGATATGGTTCGCGAAAGTCCCTCTCGCGCATTTTTCTCCAGTTTGTCTCTGACCCTCGGCAATCCAAAACCGATCATCTTCTTCCTGTCGATCATGCCGCTTGCGGTCGACATGACCAAGATCGACGCCCTGGCCTTCGCAGAGCTGGCGATGGTCATCGTCTTCGTCTTCACGCCGGTGCTGGTCGCGACTTCGGTCGCAGCCGGCCGCGCGCGCAGGGTGTTCCGATCGGAACGGGCGCTGCGCAACATCAATCGTGGCACCGCCACGGTGATGGCTGGCGCCGCGGTCACGATCGCCGCCCGTTGATACGCCGGGCTCTTCCGCTACCTTGTCCCTTATGATGGACGGCAAAGCGAGCTATCGCCCTTCGACTGCGCATCGCCTGCTCGGCGAAGGTTTTTACGATCCAGTCGTGGCCGCGCGCTTTCCGGCTCACCTCCTGCGTTATCGCAATCAGCGTTGGGCCGAGCATGTTGGTCTCGGCTCGCTCAGCGATGAGCAATGGATCACCCATTTTGGGCGCTTCGAGCCGCTGCCGGAAAATCATCCCGAGCCCCTCGCGCTGCGCTACCACGGGCACCAGTTCCAGACCTACAATCCCGAGCTTGGTGACGGGCGTGGCTTCCTCTTCGCGCAACTTCAAGACGACCGCAGTCGCCTGCTCGATCTTGCCACCAAAGGCAGCGGAACCACGCCTTATTCGCGCATGGGCGATGGGCGGCTGACGCTGAAAGGCGGCGTACGCGAAGTGTTGGCGACGGCAATGCTCGAAGCGCAAGGCGTCGAGACATCGAAATCGTTTTCATTGATCGAGACAGGTGAGGCGCTGCAGCGGCACGATGAGCCGTCGCCGACACGTGGCTCGGTGTTGGTCCGGCTGTCGCACAGCCACATCCGCATCGGCACTTTCCAGCGTTTCCTGGCCGAGAATGATGCGCTGCGCATCGGCCGGCTGGTCGATCACGCGGTGGCCCACTACCTGCCGGAAGCGCGGCGCGCTGACCCGGCCGAGCAGGCTGGCGCCTTCCTCGAAGCGGTTGTCCGTCGTGTTGCCCGCATGGGCGCGCAATGGACTGCCGCCGGTTTCGTCCATGGCGTGCTCAACACCGACAACATCAACATCACCGGCGAGAGCTTCGACTACGGTCCCTATCGCTTTTTGCCGACCTATCAGCCAAAATTCACTGCCGCCTATTTCGACGAATGGGGCCTCTATGCCTTCAGCCGCCAGCCCGGCACGCTGAAATGGAACCTGGAGCGGCTGGCTGAGTGTCTGCTGCTGGTTTCGACCATAGAGCCGCTGGAACAGGCGCTCGCCGTCTTCGAGCCAAGCTTCTTCGAGGTGCTTCGCGGAGCCTTGTTGCGCAGGCTTGGTTTGAAGCGGCGGAGCCTGCAGGAGGACGACGCCTTCGTCAGCGCGCTCTTCTCGTTCCTGCTGACCTCGCAAGCGTCGTTCGAACAGGCGTTTTTCGATCTCGCTGGCGGCGCATCTCGATTTGGCCGGCTTGCGGGCTCGCCGGCGGCCGAACATTATGCGGGGGAGGCTTTCGAGAAACTTCGTTCGATCCTCGAAATTTACGAACTCAGCAGCGAAATCGCCTTCGATCAACCTTATTTCGCCGCTTTATCCCCCTGTAGCTTGCTCTATGACGAGATCGAGGCGCTCTGGAAACCGATCGCCGAAGCTGATGACTGGAGCTGCTTTGAGAGCAAGCTCAAGGACATAGAGGCGATGCGCCTCGCCTATCGCGCCGGCTAGTCCCAAAGCCGTGTGAATCCGCGCCGATAAGGGGTGAAATATGGACCCCGAAACCCTATATTTTCTTCAAACGAATCAAAAGCTTCGAAAGTGATTGTCTGATGGCGGAACCCGCACTCGACCAGACCCCTGAAAACGACTACGGCGCCGATAGCATCAAGGTGCTCAAGGGTCTGGATGCGGTGCGCAAGCGCCCTGGCATGTATATCGGTGACACCGATGACGGCTCGGGCCTGCATCACATGATCTACGAGGTCGTCGACAACGCCATCGACGAAGCGCTGGCCGGCCATGCCGATCTCGTCACGGTCACGTTGAATGGCGACGGGTCCGTCACGGTCACGGATAACGGGCGCGGCATCCCCACGGATATTCACGCCGAGGAAGGCGTCTCTGCAGCCGAGGTCATCATGACCCAGCTCCATGCCGGCGGAAAATTCGACCAGAACTCCTACAAGGTTTCAGGCGGTCTGCACGGCGTCGGCGTCTCCGTCGTCAACGCGCTCTCCACATGGCTGAAGCTGCGTATCTGGCGCGGCGGCAAGGAGCATATCGTCGAATTCGCGCATGGCGATGTGGTCGCGCCGCTGAAAGTGGTCGGCGACGGTGACGGCAAGCGCGGCACGGAAGTGACCTTTCTCGCTTCGCCCGCAACCTTCACCATGGTCGAGTATGATTACGGAACCATCGAGCATCGCTTGCGCGAACTCGCCTTCCTGAATTCTGGCGTGCATATCGTCCTCACCGACAAGCGCCATGCCGAGGTGAAGGCCGAGGACATGATGTACGAGGGCGGGCTGGAAGCCTTCGTGCGCTATCTCGATCGCACCAAATCGCCGGCCGTGGACAAGCCGATCATGGTCAAGGCGGAAAAAGACGGCATGACCGTCGAGGTCGCGCTGTGGTGGAACGACAGCTACCACGAGAACGTGCTCTGTTTCACCAACAACATCCCACAGCGCGATGGCGGCACGCATCTCGCGGGCTTCCGTGGTGCGCTGACGCGGCAAGTGACCGGTTACGCCGAGAGTTCCGGCATCACCAAACGCGAAAAGGTCACGCTGACGGGTGACGATTGCCGTGAGGGCCTGACCGCGATTATCTCCGTGAAGGTGCCCGATCCGAAATTCTCTTCGCAAACCAAGGACAAGCTGGTTTCCTCCGAAGTCCGTCCTGTCGTCGAGAACGTTCTGAACGAAGCGCTATCGACCTGGTTCGAGGAGCATCCGGCCGAGGCGAAAGCAATCGTCGGCAAGGTTGCCGAGGCCGCGATGGCGCGCGAGGCCGCTCGCAAGGCGCGCGAGCTGACCCGCCGCAAAGGCGCACTCGATATCGCCTCGCTTCCCGGCAAGCTTGCTGATTGCCAGGAGCGCGATCCCGCGAAAAGTGAACTCTTCCTGGTCGAGGGTGACTCGGCAGGCGGCTCCGCCAAGCAGGGCCGTGCCCGCGAATATCAGGCGGTGCTGCCGCTGCGTGGCAAGATCCTCAATGTCGAGCGCGCGCGCTTCGACAAGATGCTGTCGAGCCAGGAGATCGGCACGCTGATCACCGCGCTTGGCACCGGCATTGGCCGCGAGGAATTCAACGCCGATAAGCTGCGTTACCACAAGATCATCATCATGACGGACGCGGACGTCGATGGAAGCCACATCCGCACGCTGCTTCTGACCTTCTTCTTCCGCCAGATGCCGGAGCTCATCGAGCGCGGCCATCTCTTCATCGCGCAGCCGCCGCTCTACAAGGTCACGCGCTCCAAGTCGGAGCAGTACATCAAGGACGAGCGCGCTCTGGAAGATTACCTGATCGAGGGCGGCCTCGACGCCACGGTGCTGAAGACTGCGGCGGGCGATGAGCGCGCGGGTCAGGATCTGAAGGGCCTGCTGGACGAAGCGCGGCTCATCCGCACCGTCATTGCCGGTCTGCATTCGCGTTACGACCGTGCGGTCGTCGAGCAGGCGGCGATTGCTGGCGCGCTGAAGCCGGAATTGGTTGCCGATACGGTCAAAGGACCCGAGCTTGCAGCGGAAATCGCGCGCCGGCTCGATGTCCTCGCCGAGGACATGGAACGCGGCTGGCAGGGTGAGGTCCACGAGGGTGGTTACCGGTTCTTCCGCACCTTGCGTGGCGTGAAGCAGGTTGCGACGCTCGATGCGAATTTCGTCGCCAGCGCCGATGCCCGCAAGCTTGACGAGCGCGCTGCCTCGCTGAAGGAAGTTTATGCCAAGCCCGCGACGCTTTCGCGCAAGAGTGAGGAGCAGACGGTCGCGGGACCGCTCAAGCTGTTCGAGGCGATCACGCTTGGCGGCCGCAAGGGCGTCTATTTGCAGCGCTACAAAGGTCTTGGCGAGATGAACCCGGAGCAGCTCTGGGAAACGACGCTTGACCGGAATGTCCGCTCACTGCTTCAGGTGAAGATCAAGGACACGACCGACGCCGATGATCTCTTCGTCAAGCTGATGGGCGACGTCGTCGAGCCGCGCCGTGCCTTCATCCAGGAAAACGCTCTCAACGTCGCCAATCTCGACGTTTGATATGCTAGGTTGAGGGGCGCGGCCAAGCTGCGTCCCGGCCAAAGGTGAGCCGATGAGTGTCGCCTTCACGAGAGAAGAGAGCGCCGAAACCGCGGCGGAGGTCGAACTTCCGGATCGGCAGATCTCGGCGCATCCAAATCTTGTCACCGAGCGTGGTCTCGAACTGCTGCAGACCGCGCTGGGTGAGGCGCGGAGAACTTATGAACAGGTACAATGCATCGAGGACGTGAACGAGCGGCGCCGGCAGTCCGCGCCGGTGGCGCGCGATCTTCGCTACTTCGCAGCCAGACTTCACTCCGCCCAGCTCGTGCCGCTAAAACCGGGTAATGCCGATATTGCCTTTGGTAGCCGCGTCACCTTCGAGCGGGATGACGGTCGCCGCCAATCATTCAGAATCGTGGGTGAAGACGAAGCGGAACCAAGCCAGGGCACGATTTCCTATGCCTCGCCGGTTGCCCGAGCACTGCTGGGCAAGAGCATTGGAGATGTCGTGACCGTCGGCGGCCACGACATCGAGATTCTGGCGATCGAATAGGTCCGCTTATTCGGCTGCTGCGGCGCGAACAGGCAGCTTCCAGTTCGGACGTACGAAATGGCAGGTATAGCCATTCGGAATGCGCTCCAGGTAATCCTGGTGCTCAGGTTCGGCTTCCCAGAAATCGCTGGCGGCGGCGACTTCCGTCACGACCTTCCCAGGCCAAAGATGTGAGGCGTCTACATCTGCGATCGTATCGAGCGCGACGTGCTTCTGCTGGTCGCTCGTATAGAAGATCGCCGAGCGGTAGCTCATGCCGATATCGTTGCCCTGGCGGTTGCGTGTGCTCGGATCGTGGATCTGGAAGAAAAATTCCAGGAGCCGCCGATAGCTGAGCTTGGACGGATCGAAAACGATCTCGATCGCTTCCGCATGGGTGCCGTGATTGCGGTAAGTCGCGTTGGGAACATCGCCGCCGGAATAGCCGACGCGAGTCGAGATCACGCCGTCGAAACGGCGGATCAGATCCTGCATGCCCCAGAAACAGCCGCCTGCGAGGATTGCGCGCTCTTGAGCCATAATCATTCTCCGCTCTCTTCAGATGGGCTGAATATGGGCGTTATGGTGCGGTTTTCAAAGCTTCCAAACGCATTCGTGAGCGTGGCAGCGGGAGTATTCGCGATACGGTGCTGATGTTCGGTTGCGTCACGGCGCGAATATTCGGCAAAACAGCTTATCGCCGCAACATCATCGGCATCCTTGCCGGCCAGATCGTATTCTGGAATGTTCGCCGCACCTGATTTCGCCAAGGAACAGAACAGCATGAGCCCCATCGATCATATTCGTCGTTATCACGACGAACTGAACACCATCCGCCAGGACCTGCACGCCAATCCGGAGATCGGGCTGGAAGAGCACAGGACGGCGGAAATCGTCGCGAAGAAACTGGAAGAATGGGGCATCGAGGTGCATCGCGGCGTTGGCGGCACGGGCGTCGTCGGCGTGCTGCGCTCGGGCAATGGGCCACATTCGATCGGCCTGCGTATGGATATGGATGCGCTGCCGATCGTCGAGGCGAATGATGTTCCCTACAAGAGCCGGAATCCGGGCGTGATGCATGCCTGCGGTCATGACGGCCACACCACCATCCTCCTTGGCGCGGCGCGCTATCTCGCTGAGACGAAGGCTTTCAACGGTACCGTCAACTTCATTTTCCAGCCAGGCGAAGAGGGCGTCGGCGGCGCGCTCGCCATGTTGGAAGACAAGCTTTTCGAGCGCTTCCCCTGCGATTTCGTCTTCGGCATGCACAACCGGCCCGGCATGGCGGTCGGCGAATACGGTATCGCGCAAGGGCCGGCTATGGCGGGCGGCGCGTTCTTTGATATCACCGTCTCCGGCAAGGGCTCGCATGGCGCGCATCCTGAGACCAGTATCGATCCGGTGCTGACAGCCTGTCATATCGTCACCGCACTGCAATCGATCGTTGCGCGCAACTTGAAACCTTCGGAAACGGCCGTGCTCAGCGTGACGAAGGTGGTAAGCGGCGACGCTTATAACGTCATTCCACAGACAGCGATCATCTCCGGCACGGCGCGCGCATTCAACAGCGCTGTGATGAAGGAGATGGAAGAGAAGATGGCGCGGGTCGTCGAAGGCGTCGCGGCTGGCTTCGGTGCGACCGCCAAGCTCGACTTCAGGCTGATCTTCGCGCCGCTGATCAACAATGCCGAACAGACCGAAGCCTATCTCGATACGGCGGTGGAGCTTGTCGGTGAAGAAAAGGTCGAGCGTAACAAGGCGCCGGCCATGGGCTCCGAGGATTTCAGCTTCATGATGGAGAAGGTGCCGGGCGCCTATATCCTCACCGGCAACGGATTCGAGGGTGGTCAGCCCCACAACCCGCATTACAACTACAATGATGAGGCAACGCCCTATGGTGCCGCGCTCTTTGCCCGCCTCGTAGAACGTAAGTTGCCGGTTGGCTCGCTGACCTGACGGTGCGAGCCGCCTGCGTCAGCGAACGATACGGCGGTTCTTATACTCCACGACGACCGTCCGCGGCGCTTCCATGCGGCGCGGCGCGGCGGTGATCGAGAGACGATTGGTGCGTTCGGCGCGACTGCGAATCCGGGCCGCGCTTTCGCGAACCTCGTCGATCTCCAGATTCATCAGCGAGGCTGCGATCTCGAGCTGTTGCTCCGTATCGTCACTCATAGCTTCGGCAGCGACCAGGGCTTCGGCGAGCGTCGGTGGTTCCTGCCGTACACGGCGGCCGCCAAATTTCGTATTCCAGGTCACGGACATCGGAGTTCGAAGCACCCAATAAGATTATCGATCGTTCACACATTAACATGATGCGGAAAATGTTGCGTTGCAACAAAATTGACCCTGCTATGCAGCAAATCCTTTGCTTCATGGTTGACGGGCCGCTTTTCGTGCATCGCGCATAGAATTTGCGCGCATTTCGCGCGGGTTCGAGCTATGGCCTGCCGGTGATGTCGCGACAAAGGGCCGATCTTCTTCTCGTCGAGCGCGGATTTTTCGACAGCCGTGCCAAGGCGCAAGCTGCGATCGCGGCGGGCCTAGTGCTTGCCGATGGCGAGATGGTGCGAAAGGCTTCCCAGACCGTGCCGGTTGCGGCCGAAATTCAGGCTGAGCCCGTCCACCCCTATGTATCGCGCGGCGGCGTCAAGTTGCGCGCCGCGCTTGATCATTTCGGATTATCGCCAACAGGAATGATCGCGGCGGATATAGGCTCCTCGACCGGGGGATTCACGCAGGTGCTGCTCGAAGCTGGAGCGGCGAAGGTTTATGCGGTCGATTCCGGGCGCGACCAGTTGCACGCCAGTTTGGCCGGTCATCCCCGGCTCGTCTTGATGGAAAGCACGGATGCTCGGTCATTGAGCAGCGAAATGGTAGCCGAGCCGCTCGACATGATCGTCAGCGATGTCAGCTTCATCTCGCTGAAGCTCGCCTTGCCGGCGGCTTTGGCTTTGGCGCGCCAGGGCGCAACGTTTATCGCGCTGATAAAGCCGCAATTCGAGGCGGGCCGGAAACAGATCGGCAAAGGCGGCATCGTCAAGGACGAAGCGATCCAGGCTGCCGTTTGCGATGACATTGCTGCCTGGCTTCCGGAGATAGGGTGGCCGGTACTCGGCCTCGCGCCCTCGCCAATTCTCGGAGGCGACGGTAACCGTGAATTCCTGATCGCGGCGCGGCGCGCATGAGCGAGGTTCTTTCCATCGCGAGGTTGGGCGGCAAGGGTGAAGGTATTGCCGACCGGTCAGGCGGCCCGGTCTTTCTGCCCTACGCCTTGCCGGGCGAGAGGATCGAAGCCGAGATCGCGGGAGATCGTGGTTTCATCGCTGCGATCCTGGAGCCTTCGCTGCACCGGGTCACGCCGCCATGCCCCTATTTCACCCGTTGCGGCGGCTGCGCCATCCAGCATCTGGCCGCCCCCGAATATGGCGCCTGGAAGCGAGGGCTGCTGGTCCACGCGCTGGAGCGAGCCCGTCTTGAGACGGTGATTGCGCCGCTTGTCGATGCCCGGGGAACTGGCCGGCGGCGGGTTACGCTACACGTCCGCTATACGGGAACAGGCAAGGCTATGCGTGCCGAGGCCGGCTTCATGGCGGTACGCAGTCATACGCTGATCGATCTCGACCATTGCCCGATCCTCGTGCCGGCGCTTGCGTCGTCCCCAACCATAGCGCGAGCGGTCGGCGAAGCACTGAAATCGCGGGGCAAGCCGCTCGACGTTCAACTAACAGCGACCTTGAGCGGTCTCGATGTGGATATTAGAGGAGCAGGCACTGTCGGCAATGCCGAACGGCTGTCGCTTTCGGAGCTCGCGCACCGTTTCGACCTTGCTCGACTGACCGTACATGGCGAGCTCATCGTTTCATCGCGCGCGCCACTCATCGCCATGGGCCGCGCGCAAGTCATTCCGCCGCCCGGAAGCTTTCTGCAAGCGACGGAAGCAGGCGAGGCCGCCCTTGCGGAGCTGGTCACCGCCGCAGCCGGTGGCGCAAAGCGTGTGGCCGACCTGTTCTGCGGCTCCGGCCCCTTCGCGCTGCGGCTCGCCGAACGGTCGAGCGTCACGGCGATGGATAATGGTGAAGCCTCGATCCAGGCATTGAAGCAGGGTGCATCGCGAACGCAAGGCCTGAAGCCGATCACGGCCTCGACTCGCGACCTGTTCCGTAGGCCGTTGCTTGCCAAGGAGCTGTCGGCTTTCGACGCTATCGTTTTCGATCCGCCACGCGCCGGCGCGGAAGCGCAGGCGCGTCAGATTGCACAAGCGAAAGTAGCAAAAGTGATCGCAGTTTCCTGCGACACGGGCACATTCGCACGCGACGCACGCATCCTGGTCGAAGGCGGTTATCGGCTGGAGAGCATCACGCCGGTCGATCAGTTCGTCTATTCCGCTCATCTGGAGACGGTTGCGGTCTTCAGTCGTTGAAAAGCTGATCCTGCTGGATGAGCTCCGGCCCTTCGTTGGTTGCCTTGTTCACCGCTGTTCCAACGCGTGTCAGCGACAGGCTGCCGTCTGCGGGTGGCTGCAAGAGGCTTATTACGTCATCAGGCCGGTTATCCGGATCTAGCCAGTGCGCATACTCGCTTTCCGGTACGATCACCGGTGCGCGATCATGGATGGCTGCGAGCGTGCCGTTGGCATGAGTCGTCAGGATCGCAGCCGTATCGATCTCGGAGCCATCGATGCTGCTCCAGGTCTCGTAGAGGCCGGCGAAGGCGAAGGGCTGCCCATTGGCCGGTCGGATCAGATAGGGCCGCTTGCTGCGGTCGATACGCTGCCATTCATAGAATCCGTCAGCGGGGATCAGGCAGCGCCGGCGCTGGAACGCGGCCCGGAAAGAGGGCTTCTCGCGCGCCGTCTCGCTGCGAATATTGATGACGAGTGGAAACTTCTTCTCATCCTTGACGAAGCCCGGAATAAACCCCCAGCGCATCAGCGAGAAATGTCGCTCACCTTGCGCGAAGGTCACCACGGCAATCGGCTGTGTCGGCGCAATGTTGTAACGTGGTGGGAAGTTCGGCTGCTCTGGATAGGCGAAGAGCTTCTTCAGTGCCTCGGGAGGCGAGAGCAGGAGGAATCGGCCGCACATGCAGCGATTATAGCCATTTCTTCCATTTGAAGAGGCCGAATGTCGCCATCACCGACATGATCATCAAAAAGATGGCCATGGGGTAGCCCCAGTCCCATTCGAGCTCCCACATGCCCGTCTTGAAATTCATGCCGTAGATCGAGGCGATCAGCGTCGGCGGCATGAAGATCACGGCCAAAACCGAGAAGATCTTGACGATCTTGTTCTGCTCCAGGCTGACGAGGCCGAGCACCGCATCGAGGATGAACTGGATTTTGCCCGACAGAAACGAGGCATGTTCCTCGATCGACTGAACGTCACGCACCGCCGCGCGCCATTCGGCCGTGAAGCCACTGGCTTTCGTTGGCCGGCGCGAGTTGTTCTGAAGAAAGAGCAGCATGCGCTCCAGGGAGACCATGCTTTCGCGGACATGCGAGATCAGGTCGCCTAGCCGGCCGAGCGTGCGGATCGTTTCCTGAAAGCCGCCTTTCTCGTCGGTTGCGCCCGATCGCGCCTCGAAAACCGCATGCGACAGCGTTTCGACATTGTCGCCGACCATGCGCAGCACTTCCGACGAACGATCGATGATCGATTCGACGAGACCGTCGAGGATCGCTTCGGGTTGCGTGCCGCAACCACCAGGCTTGGCCATTCGGCTGGCGAAGAGCTGAAAGGATTTCGGGTCATCGTATCGAACGGTGACCAATGCCTTTTCGGTCAGGATGAAGGAGACATCGGTCAGCTTGGGAGCGCGGCTCTCAGACTGGCAAAGAATGCGGGCGCCCATGTAGAGCGCGCCATCCTCGACATAAAGCAAGCTGGATGGCTCGATATCGCGCATTTCCTCGCGCGTAGGCACCTCGATCTTGAGGATCTCCTCGATCTTGCGATCTTCGCCTGGCGTCGGCTCGACCATGTCGAACCAGATAGCGTCGAGCGGAAGCTGGTCACCCAAATCGACAGCGTGCCGTTCGAATTGACAGCCGTTTCCGGTGGCCGGTTCGACCCGATGGGTAATGATCATGCGACGCCCCTTCTTCCCCTCAGGCGTAGCAAGCCATCATGACGCTTTATTTGCAAGGAATCTCAAGTCTTTGGGCCGAGGCTGGCTGGCGGCTTGCTGTCGTCCGGCACAAAGAAGTCAGGCGCCAGCGGCGAGGACGGATCGACGCGGTAGCGGTCGAAGTCTCGCTCGCCGTTCTCGTGAAGCAGCGTGTCATCAATCAGGAATTGGCCGGTGAACTCGCGCGATGGCTTGGAGAAGATCAGATGCGCCGCATCCGCCAGGATTTCAGGGGTGCGGGAGGCCCGCATCAACGCATCGCCACCGAGAAGGTTTTTGACCGCGGCCGTCGCGATTGTGGTGCGCGGCCAGAGCGCATTGACCGCGATGCCGCGTCCGCGCAACTCACCCGCCAATCCCAGCACGCAGAGGCTCATGCCATATTTGGCGATGGAATAGCCGGTATGGTTGGCGAACCACTTTTCCTTCATGTCGAGCGGCGGAGACAGCATCAGGATATGCGGGTTCGCGGCCTTCTCCAGATAGGGAATGGCGTATTTGGAGACCATGAAAGTGCCGCGCGTGTTGATCTGGTGCATCAGATCGAAGCGCTTCATCTCCAGCGCCGTAGTCGGTGCGATATTGATGGCTGAGGCGTTATTGACGACGATGTCGACACCGCCGAATTTTTCCGCCGTCTGGGCGAGCGCCCCTTTTACCGCCTCCTCGTCGCGAACATCGACCAGCAGCGGCAGCGCCTTGCCGCCTGCCTTTTCGATATCTTCCGCGGCCGTATAGATCGTGCCTTCCAGTTTCGGATGCGCTTCCGCTGTCTTGGCTGCGATGGTGACATTCGCGCCGTCCCTCGCGGCTCGCAAGCCGATCACAAGACCGATGCCGCGCGATGCGCCGGTGATGAACAGCGTCTTGCCCTTCAGGCTCATGGCCTATTCTCCAATCTGGCTTTTACTTGCGGGCGAGAAAGGCCGAAAAGGCCTGCTTTGCCTCATCCGATTTGAGGCGTTGCCCGAAAAGCGCTGCCTCTTCGTCGATGCGCGCGAGAAGCGGGGCCGGATCGCCGCGCAGCAGCCGGCGCGTGATTGCCACTGCCTCGGCAGGTTTCCCGGCGATTTCATGCGCCACCTTCAGCGCGGCGGCTTCCGCTTCGCCATCCGGCACAACTTCGTTGACGAGGCCGGCGGCGAGCGCCTTCTGCGACGTGAAGCTGCGGCCCATCGCGAGCAGTTCAAACGCCCGCACCTGTCCCATCAGGCGCGGCCCGAGTAGGCTGGACGCGGCTTCCGGCACGAGGCCGAGATTGACAAAGGGAGTCGAGAAACTGGCGCGATTCGATGCGACGACGTAATCGCAGTGCAGCAGCATCGTGGTGCCGACCCCGACGGCGAAGCCGTCCACGCCGGCGACGAGCGGCTTCTGGCTACCGACGAGCGCCTTGAGAAAGTCGATCACTTCCTTGCCGAGCGCGCCACCCATGGC
>FTCV01000842.1_pt1 | contig 15855 bp, 15 predicted proteins | sample 1639691 | NCBI WGS metagenome assembly FTCV01 (sample SAMEA3914864, study PRJEB12502) | metagenome | biome: forest; material: soil | place: USA | collected 2012-03-12 | depth 0.3 m
ACGCCTCGTCGGGCGGCGGCAGAAAATCGACTTCGTATTTGGCCGAGAGCGCCACCACGTCAGGCGGGTTCTGCTGCGCCATGTTGTGGATACCCCAGAACAGATCGTAGAGTCTGCGGGTTGGCGAGACCCAGAAGAAGCATTTCACCGTGCGGTCGGTCTTGTTGAAGATGCCGTGGGGGATGCCCATAGGCAGCTTGATCAGGTCGCCGGCTTCCGCCACCGCATCCTTGCCGTCCAGCAGCAGATCGAAGCGGCCCTCCAGCATATAGATGAACTCGTCCTGCATCGGGTGGATATGCGGCGGCACGAAGGTGCCGGGCGGGAAGGTCGCGTGCCAGGAGAAGGAGCTCTCGGTCAGGTGCTTTGGCACGTAGGTCTGGCCGAGAATGTTCCAACTGATGTTGTCGAGGCCGGTCCCGGCTTTGGTGATCCCTAGCAACATCTTGTCCATCGCTCGCTCTCCGCGATTAGTTTAAGGTTCAAACAATTTGAACCTTGGTGCGATCACGCGTCAATGGCAAAAGCGCGGCTAGCCGCCGTGTGCGCCCTGCGTGTTCACGTAGAGCGAATAGAGCGACTGCGAGGCAGCCATGAACAGTCGATTGCGCGTCAAACCGCCGAAGCAGAGATTGGCGCAGCGCTCGGGCAGGCGAATGCGGCCGATCAGGACGCCAGCGGGATTGTAAATCACAACGCCGTCTAGTTCGTCGCTGCCCATGCCCCAGCCACACCAGAGATTGCCGTCGATATCGCAGCGGAAACCGTCAGGCGTGCCAGGACCGGCATCGATGAATACCTTCCCATTGGCGAGTTTCTCGCCATCGACGACGTCGTAAACATAGATAAGCCGGTTTGGCGCGGCGCGGGATGCGACGAGATAAAGCTTCTTCTCGTCGGGCGAAAAACAAAGGCCGTTCGGGCCGGCAATATCGGTCGCGACCGCAGCCATTTCACCTGTTACGCCGTCGACGCGATAAACGTTCTGTGGCGACTCGATCTCGGCCTTGAAGCCCTCGTAATTGCCAAGGATGCCGAATGGCGGATCGGTAAACCAGATTGAGCCGTCGGACTTTACGACGACGTCGTTCGGGGAATTCAGCGGCTTGCCGTTGAACTTGTCAGCGATGACGGTAATCGAGCCGTCATATTCCGTGCGCGTGACACGCCGACCGCCATGCTCGCAGGTGATAAGCCGGCCCTGTCGATCGCGTGTGTTGCCGTTTGCATGGTTGGATGGTTTGCGGAAGATGCCGACCGCGCCGGTCTCCTCGTCCCATTTCATGATGCGGTTGTTCGGGATATCGCTCCACAGCAGGTAACGACCGTCACCGAACCAGACCGGTCCCTCGCACCAGCGATACCCGGTGGAAAGCCGTTCGACCGCCGCGCTGAAAACGCGATATTGAGCGAATGACGGGTCGAGAACCTCGACGGCAATATCTGGATAACGTGTGCTTTGTTGCCACATCTGTCTCTCCCCCAATGCGTCGCCGGTCGTTATCGCCGGTTCGACTATTCGCTGACGGGCTGAACCCCGATCTTCGTGCGCAACGGCTTCTGTTCCATCGCGCGCATAGCGCAAAAAGAAACAAAGATGCCGGTTGCCGCTGCTGCAAACACCCAGCGGAAGACGAGCGCGATATCGGAGCCCTGCGCCCTGAATGCTGCGGCAAGCGTCTCCATCGTCAGGCCTGCGAGTGCGCCTGATGGCAGCCCGCCAAGCACGATCGAGCCGAAACCTGCGACGATCAGCGCGCCGCCGAGCGCCCGGAAGAAGTTCATCGTGCCGGTCGCGGTGCCCATCTGGTGCTGCGCAACCGCGTTTTGCACGCAGATCGTCGACATAGGGAGAACCGTGCCGAGGCCAATGCTCGTCAAACCGAGCAGCACTTCGAGCGCCAGTATCGGCAGGCCGCTTGGATTGAAAGCCAGCGTGGTCAGAGCCGACATCGATATAAGCAGGCCGATTGTCGGGAAGCGCTTGTAATTCTTCACCTTGGCCATGAGACGGCCTGAGATGGTCGCGCCTGTGACGGTGCCTATCATCAGCGGAATGAGTGCTATGCCAGACTGGCTGGCCGAAAGGCCATAAACGGTTTCGAGATAGATCGGCGCGTAGATGGTCAGGCCAATGAAAACGCCCATGCCGAAGCAGGCTGAAATGGTTGCGGTCGCGACGACCTGGTTCTTCAGTATCTCACCGGGTATCAGTGGCTCCTCGGCGGTGCGCAGCCGGACGACGAACAGCGCCCAGAGTGCGGCCGACGCGCCGATGAGGGAAAGAATTGGCGCAGACGTCCATGGATAGCGTAATCCACCCCAGTTCAGCGCCAGCATCAACGTTATCGTCGCCGAACTCATGATCACCGCGCCGATGATGTCGAGCTTGTGCCTGCGCTCGTGGCGCGGCAGCTTCTTCAACAGCGAATTGGTGAGCAGGAAGGCCACAAGGCCAAGCGGCAGATTGATCCAGAAGATCACCGACCAGTGCAGGTGCTCAGCGAAGAAGCCGCCAAGCACTGGTCCCGTAATGCTCGAGAGGGCGAAAACGCTTGCGATATAGGCCTGATAACGTGTGCGTTCGCGCGGCGAGACGATATCGGCGATGATGGTCTGAGCCAATGAAATCAGGCCGCCACCACCGAGGCCTTGAAGGCCACGTGCGAAGATAAGAGCCAGCATGGTCGGCGCAAGCGCGCAAGCGAGCGACCCGATGACGAAAACGGCGATGGCGAAGAGCAAGGTCACCCGGCGGCCGTAAATATCAGAGACCTTGCCGTAGAGCGGCGTCACCGCTGTCGAAGCGAGCAGGTAGCTCGTGACGACCCATGGCAGATGCTCGAGATCGCCGAGCTCATGCCCGATGGTCGGCATGGCCGTCGCGACGATCGTCTGATCGAGCGCGGCAAGCAGCATCGCGACGATGACGCCGGCAATGATGGAGCGGATTTCCTGGTGAGTCAGAGCAGGCTGGAAAACAGCCTCGGCGGACGGGCGATCCATTGAACTTATCTGTGCTTGTTGCGCTGCGAAAGCAAGTGTCGAAGGGGTATTGGTCAGACAAATTATAAATGGATTTGACGCCCGGCATTCATGAATACTGCGGTGTGAAATAGTCAGGGCCTGATGCCAGGCGATTCCATAGGCATGCCGACGGCGCGTTCAGCCAAATATATTTCGAGTGCGCGGTTCTCATCAGAGCCATAGGCGAACGGTTCGGCGCGCATGCCAATCATGCAATTGCGCAACCGTCGTTGTAGCGAGCCCATGCCCTGCCATTCGAGCCGATAGATCGGATAGGCGTTGGCATGCGCTTGTGGAATGGGGCTGCTCGCCAGTCGTTTGCCCCAATTACTGTCGTGGCATGCCGCGCACGAGAGATTGAGTTGGCCTTGCCGCTGATGAAACAGTGCATTGCCGCGCTCACTGAAGGGCCTCAACCCGTTCGGATTTGCCACGGTTACCGGCATCCCGCGAGCCTGCAAGGCAATATAACTTGAAAGCGCCAGCATCTCCGGACTTTCCCAGGCCAGCGGCGTGGCGTTCTGGTGGTCTGTTCGGCAGATATTGATACGCTCTTCAAGATCGACCGGCGCGTGGCTCTTTTCGTCGTAAGCCGGATAGCGCGCCGCCACGCCGCGCATGCTCTTGGTAGCATCGCCATGACAGCCGGAGCAGGCAGGCTTGCCGGTCGTCGGCGCAGCCTGCCAGGCAGCCTCGCCCTCCTGCACCCAAAGCATTACCGGGTTGGCTGTGTCGTCACGTTGCATGGCCTGCAACTCGGCGCTCATGAAGTTTGCACCGGACTGGCGGTCGCCGGGGGCGATATCCTGTGCGACTGTCGGAAAGCCAAAGACCAGAACGGCTAGGGCGAGAAAGGATGCGCGATATCGCATCAGCCAGTCACGGTGAGCCGCGCCGTTTCAGTCTGTGTGTTGCCGTCATCGCCCACCCAGCTCAATGTAAAGACACCGCTTTGGGTTGCCGTCATGAAGAACGACAGGAATGGGTTTGCGGCGATGGCGGGCGAGAATTCGACACTCATTAGCTCATTGCCGTTGAAGCTGCAGACGAAGTGGTTGAGGATGTTGCGCGGCACGAGTTCTCCTGTATCCGGCGAGTGGCGATAGCCGGTTTCCATGATGTGCATGATCAACGCCTTGATCTCGATGGTTTCGCTGCGCTTTGCCTCCTTCGGAATATTGATCAGGGTCCGCGCCATCACAGGCCCTCCGTGCAGGCGGCAAGCGTGACGATGACATCCATCGTGCCAGAGAACAGCGATCCATCGTTCATCTTGGCGATTGCAATCACGGTCTGACTGTCGGCAAGCCGGACCCGTGTTCCTATGCGTGCCTTGCCCATAGCCGCCGTCAGGTGAAACGTCGCGATATGCGGCTGGGGATTCTTTTCATTGAACACGGCAATTGCCGAGACGAAATCATCCGGTTTCATCGGACTTTCGACCGAAACGGTCATCGGTACGGCGTTGCCATTCTCGACCAGCGGCGGCAAGTCTAGCGTTACGCGTCCAATCTTCACCTGCTTACCGCCGGTAAACTCTTGGATCGCGGCGCTCATGCTGTCAGGGGTTGCTTCGCCGGTCGCGGTGCAAAGCGCGAGCGCTGTTGGCGTCGCGGCGACCATTAGCAGAAGCTGGCGTCTGGTGGGCTCTGGAGGCCGAAAGTTTTGCTCAATCGTCATCGCTTCAGTTCCGCAACGTGACGAGATAGGCGACGATATCTTCGATCTCTGCGGCGGAGAGGATCGGTTTGTCGCGAAAATTGGGGGCGACACGGATTAGCCCATCGGTGCGATAATAGGGCGGCATGATCGTGTCAGGGTTGAGGCGACTTGCGTCGACAATCCTGAGGCGGAGCTGCGCCTCGCTCCACCTTGATCCTGCACCGCCAAGATTGGGCGAGAGATTTCCCTGGAATCGTTCTTCCGGGATTGGAGCGGTGTGGCAAAGCAGGCAAAGGCCTTGTTGCCGGTTCGCGACAATCGCGCGTCCCCGTGCGGCTTCGCCCGGCATGCCCGTCAGTGAATGTGGAATGCCGTCGCCAACGATCTGGACCGGGAGCAGTGTTTCCCCGGCTAGAGCAGGTAGGGTGAGGATCATAGCTGTCGCGAAGACAAGGCTCGCGCTTTGCAGCATTTCAGCCGAATACCTCATTGGTAATCGCCTTGAACCAGGCATCGGCATAGGTCGCCTCCTGCTCACGGATGGCGGTCGGCGCGTTGTCAGGGCTGGTTCCGCCCGCGCCGGGAATATCCGCCAGCAGACCGTTGGTCGGTTTGTAAACGCCGGCCACCGAAATACCGTAACCCGGTGCGGCGAGACTGTAGCAGGTGTTGATCAATCGTGGCTCTGTCGGCTTTTCGCCTTGCAGCAAGGCTGTTACCGCATCCGCGCAAGCTTTGGCCTGGGCGTTGGCAGCAAAGGCTGATTTCGGCATTGCGCCTGCAATTGCTGCGTCGCCAATAATGTGAATGCCGGGTTTCAGCCGTGACTCGAAGCTTGTCGGGTCGATCGGACACCAGCCCGTTTGATCGGCCACGCCCGCCGACTGCGCAATTGCACCGGCTCGCTGCGGCGGAATGATATTGATGACATTGCCGACATGCGAGCCGAACTCGCTTTCGACGCTCATCGTTTTCGCATCGACGCGGATAACCTTGCCGCCACCGGATTCGCCGACCCATTCGAGATTCGGGTAAAGTTCCTTCCACGCCACCTGGAACAGCTTCTGTTTGGAGAAGACATCTTTCGCGTCGAGTATCAGTAGTTTGCTGCGGGGCTTCTTGGTCTTCAAATAATAGGCAATCAGGCTCGCCCGTTCGTAAGGGCCCGGCGGACAGCGGAATGGATTGGCAGGAGCGCTGATTATGACGGTGCCGCCATCCTCCATCGCTTCCAATTGCTTACGGAGCAGCAAGGTTTGCGGTCCGGCCTTCCAGGCATGCGGCAAGGTTTCCGCAGCGGCCGCGTCATAGCCTGGCAGCGCATCAAAGCGGAGATCGATGCCGGGCGACACAACAAGGCGATCATAGCCGAGCGTTACGCCATCGGATAGCGCGACGGTCTTTGCCGTGGTATCGACGCTTGTTGCCGAGGCTTTGATCACGTTGACCCCGGCTTTTCGAATGCCGTAATAGCCAAATTGCTGGGCCGCAATCTCGCGCAAGCCAGCGATAACCTCATTGCTGAATGGGCAGGCGATGAAGGTTTCGTTGGGCTCGATGAGTTGGACCGATGCGTTGGGCAGGTTTTCTTTCAACGCTCGTGCGCATGTGGCGCCTGCGAAGCCTCCGCCTATGGCCACCACCTTCGGCGGCGCCTGTCCAAACGCCGTTTTTGGCAGGGAAAATGTCGCTGCTGCGCCAGCGAGACCGGCCAGTACGTCCCGTCGCCGTGGGCGTGAAGGAAATGCGCTGTTCATTGCGTCTTCTCCGGATGTGCCGCCAGCCAAATCGCAATGGCCTTGACCTCTTCGTCGGAGAAACCCTTCGCGATGCGTCCCATCACGGTTGAAGGCCTTTTGCCCGAACGGAACTCCTGCATGGCGATGGCGATGTCGTCGCTGCTATGTCCGGCGAAGGCTGGAACTGCTGACCCAAGTCGGGATGGCGCGTGGCATCCCGAACAGGAGCGCACGCCGGGCGGCGGCGCAGTTTGGGCTGCCGCCGGCAAAACGCCGGCGGTGAGCAATGTCAACAATATGAAGGCTCGCATGCCCTTGCGTCCTTTCCTGAAGATCAAGCCTTGACCAGATCGTGGTTCTTCAGCGGCATGTCGCGAATGCGTTTTCCCGTCGCCGCGAAGATCGCATTCAGCACGGCCGGTGCGGCAACCGCGATGGTCGGTTCGCCGACGCCACCCCAGAAGCCGCCAGACGGCATCAGGATCGCTTCGACAGCCGGCATTTCATCCATGCGCAGCACATTGTAGGTGTCGAAGTTCTCCTGCTCCATCCGGCCATCCTTCACGGTGCATTCGCCGTAAAGGCAGGCCGAGAGGCCATAGACGAACGAGCCTTCGACCTGACGGGCGATCTGCTCCGGATTGACGGCATGGCCCGGGTCGGTTGCCGCGACGATCCGGTGGATTTTCAGCTTGCCGTCGACCATCGAAATCTCGGCCGCCGCCGAGACGTAGCTGCCGAAACCCATGATCTGCGCGAGGCCACGATAGACGCCTTGTGGAGCCGGCTTATCCCAGCCGATCCGCTCGGCCACGGCATTGAGCACCGCAAGGTTCTTTGGGGACTTCGCCAGTAGCTTCCTACGGAACGCGAGCGGATCTTGCCCTGCGGCTTTCGCCAACTCGTCCATGAAGCATTCTACATAGATGGCGTTGTGGTTGAGGTTGACGCCGCGCCAGAAGCCTGGCGGAACATGAGGATTGCGCATGGCGTGATCGATCAGCAGGTTCGGAATATCGTAGCTGAAAGCGCCCTCGGCCCCACCGAGGTTCAAGCCTTGGAAAGTTGCCGGATCCTTGCCGTTCTGGAGAGCGTCGGCACGGAGCGAGGCCAGGATCGACTGGCCGGAAATCCGCATATGCAGACCAACGAGATTGCCCTCCGCGTCAAGCGCTCCCGTCATCTTGGCCTGCGTGATCGGATGATAGCGGCCATGCAGCATATCTTCTTCGCGAGACCAGATCAGCTTGATCGGTATGCCTGGCATCTCCTTCGCGATCAGGACGGCTTGGCGCACGTAATCGGAATTGCCACGCCGGCCGAAACCGCCGCCAAGATGCAGCTTGTAGACGTCGCATTTCGCCACCGGTAGCCCTGCGGCTTCGGCTGCGACGGCCAATGCGCCTTCGCCATTCTGGGTGGCCGTCCAGACTTGGCATTTATCGGCCGTAAATAGAGCCGTTGCGTTCATCGGCTCCATGGTCGCGTGGTTCTGATACGGATACGAATATATCGCTTCGATCTTCTTCGTGGCCCCTTCGATCGCTTTTGCCGCGTCGCCTTTCTCGTTGCCGACGAAGGCCTGCTTCGCGCCAAGGCCTTCGCGCAACACACTTGCGATCGTGTCGCTCGACACTTTGGCGTTGGGACCGTTTTCCCATTCGATTGGCAAGGCCTCAAGCGCGGTCTTGGCGCGCCACCAGGTGTCGGCGATCACCGCTACCGCATTGTCATCGACCTGCACGACCTTCTTGACGCCCGGCATTCCGGTCACTTTGCTTGCGTCGAAGCTCTTGATCTTGTCGCCGAAGACCGGGCAGGCCTTGATGGCTGCCAGCAACATGCCCGGCAGTTTCATGTCGAGAGAATAAACCTGCTTGCCGGTCAATTTGTCGGCGGTATCCAGACGCGGCAGCGGCTTGCCGGCGATGGTCCAGTTTTTCGGATCCTTTAGCGGCACATCTTTCGGCGCTTCGAGTTTGCCGGCGGCATCCGCGACTTTCCCGTATGTCGTTGTGCGGCCAGACGCGGCATGCGTGATGACGCCTTTCGAGACTTTGCACTCGGCAACCGGTGCCTTCCATTCATTGGCGGCAGCCTGGATGAGCATCATGCGTGCGGCTGCGCCGCCCTTGCGGACATAGTCTTGTGAGTCACGGATGCCGCGGCTTCCGCCGGTGGAATAATCGCGCCAGATGCGGCCACGCGCGACGTTCTGACCCGGCGTCGGATACTCAGTGGTTACTTTCGACCAATCGCATTCCAGTTCTTCCGCGACGAGCTGGGCAAGGCCGGTCAAGGTGCCTTGGCCCATTTCCGAACGAGCGATGCGGATGACGATGGTATCGTCGGGCTTTACCACTACCCAGGCATTTACCTCCGGCGGTAGGCCGCCGGCTGTTTGGGCTGCGGCGTCAGGAATGTGGAATCCGAGGGAAAGGCCGCCGAGAGCGGCAGCTGAGCCAGCCAGGAAATTACGACGAGAGACGCGCGGACCGCGTGCGGTGTCATGTGCATGTGTCATGATGCGATCCTCCTCAGCCGCGCTTGGTGGTTTCGGCCGCCAGCTTGATGCCGGCCGCCACGCGATTATAGGTGCCGCAACGGCAGATGTTCGTCATCGCGTCGATGATGTCGGCATCTGTCGGGTTGGGTTTTTCATTGAGGAGCGCGGCGGCGGCCATCATCATGCCGCTCTGGCAATAGCCGCATTGCGGCACATCGAGTTTCAGCCAGGCCTGCTGGATCGGGTGCGAGCCGTTGGGCGAAAGCCCCTCGATCGTGATAATCTTCTGCTTCTCATCGACTGCGCTGAGGGGCATCGTGCACGCCCGCGTCGCCACGCCGTCGATATGCACTGTGCAGGCCCCGCATTGCGCTACGCCGCAGCCGTATTTCGTGCCTGTGAGGCCTACCTGTTCGCGGATGACCCAGAGTAGGGGTGTGTCCGGTTCGGCGTCGACCGTATGCACGGCGCCGTTGATTGTGAGCTTTGCCATCGGTCCGCTCCTGATCGTGCCGGATCATCATCCGACTGATTGGAGGCTATCTAAGGTGAGCCAGCCGGACAATCGGCAGCGGACACGCGACGCTCACAGTCTGGTGAACGGATGTTCCGTCCGGTCGGCGTGTGGCCCGTCACCGAGCGTTTCGCCGCGGGCGATTTTCGCTTGTGCCTTGATTTCAGTCGCCCGACCCTATGGTTGATTTGAAAAGCAGCGAGTTTTCCCATGATGAACCATCTTGCCGGTCTCGATCACGTTGTCGTGCTGGTGCGCGATCTTGCCGCTGCGGCGGATAGGTGGGCGGCGCTCGGCTTTACGATTTCTCCACGCGGCACCCATAGCGAACACATGGGTACCGGCAATCACACGATCATGCTCGGTCCTGATTATCTGGAACTGCTTGGTGTACTGCATCCTACACCTCACAACGCACCAAGCCGCGCATTGCTCGAGGAACGCGAAGGCGTCGAGCGCGCGGCGTTCCGCGCGACGGATGCTGCGGCTGCGGTCGCTGACCTGAAAGCGCGCGGTATCGCTGCGCTAGGGCCGAATGATTTCGGCCGGCCCGTCGATATGCCTGACGGGGCAAAGAGCGAGGCGCGGTTCAAGACCTTTCTCTGGCCGGTCGATCAAAGGCCCGGTGGCATGCGCATCTTCGCCTGCCAGCACCTGACGCCCGAGACCGTCTGGATTCCCGAATTGCAGAAGCACGCTAACACCGCGCGCCGTATTGCCGAGATCGATCTTCTTGCGGATAATCCAGAGGCCAGTGCGGCTTTTCTCGCGAAGCTGGTGGATGGCACGGTCGAGCGCGAGGCGGACGATGTGTTCCGCCTGCGGCCGGGTTTCGGCAAAGGCGATATCGTCATACTCGGCCGCAAGGCTGCTGAAGCACGGTTCCCCGCTTCTGCCCTGCAAGGTTTCAAAGGGGAGGGAGCCCTCGCGCTGATCCTGGAGGTCGGCAATTTGGAAGCCGCTGCCAAGGCTGTCGGAAGCAAGGGTATCGCAGAGAAAGGCCGCGTAATCGTACCTTGTGCTGAGGCTAATGGTGTCGTGGTACAATTCGTGCCTTGATGAGAGAAGACTAATTTATCATATTACAATGTAAAATTAAATAATTCACTTTCGTTTTTCGGTTGATGCGCTATCACCGCCATCCCCTCCGGAGAAGCCGATCATGATCCTCAACCGCCGCAATGCTCTTCTTGCCGCAACGAGCCTGTCGCTCGGAGGCCTGTTGCCGCGTTTCGCGGCCGCGCAAGGAGAGCCAAAACGGGGTGGCATCCTGACCGTCCATGTCGCCGGTGAGCAACGCATTCTCAATCCGGCACTTCGGGCCTCGACGGGCGTCTATATCTTCACATCGAAAATGATGGAGGCCCTGGTCGATCTGGATGCCGAGGGTAAGCCTGTTGGTGTATTGGCGACGTCGTGGGAAGCGACGCCCGACGGCAAGACGATCACCTTCAAGCTTCGCGAAGGCGTAACCTGGCATGACGGTAAGCCCTTCACTTCTGCCGATGTCCAGTACACGGCGATGGAGATGTGGAAGAAGCAACTCAACTACGGCACGCAGTTGCAGCTCTATCTCGATGCAGTCGATACGCCAGATCCGCAAACGGCAGTCTTCCGCTATTCCCGACCAATGCCACTGAACCTGCTGCTGCGCGGACTCTGCGATCTCGGCTATATCGCGCCGCGACATGTCTTCGAGGGCACGAACTTGCTGGAAAATCCGGCGAATACGGCTCCGATCGGCACTGGGCCGTTCAAATTCGTGCAGTACGAGCGTGGCCAGTTCATCATCGTTGAGCGAAACCCCAATTACTGGCGCAAGGGGTTTCCTTATCTCGACCGCGTCGTCTGGAAATTTATCACGGACAAGGCGGCCGCTGCGGCTGCGCTTGAAACCGGCAATGTGCAGCTCTCGGCCTATAACGGGCTTTCGCTTTCCGATCTCGATCGACTGAAGGATGACAAGCGCTTCGAAATCTCGACGCGTGGAGTCGAGGCGAATGCCTTCAACAACACTCTGGAGTTCAATACTCGTCGCAAGGAGCTGTCGGATGCTCGTGTGCGCCGCGCGATCGCGCATGCGATCGACGTGCCCTTCTTCATCGAGAATTTCCTTTACGGCCAGGGCAAGGCGGCGACCGGGCCGATACCTTCTTCCTCGAAAGACTTTTTCCCGAACAACGAAGTGCCCTACAGCTTCGACAAGAAGAAGTCTGAAGCCTTGCTGGACGAAGCCGGCTATAAGCGCGGCGCTGGCGGTATCCGTTTTTCGCTGAAGATCGTGCCGATCCAGAACGGCGAAGATGTACCGCTGCTGGCAACCTATGTGCAGCAATCGCTTGCTGCTGTCGGCATCAAAGTCGAGATCGTCAATCTCGATATTGCCGGCGCATTGACGACAGTCTATCGCGACTGGAATTTCGATCTTGCCACCGGTTGGCACCAGTATCGCGGTGACCCCGCCGTTTCGACCACGGTCTGGTATCGTTCAGGCAGCGCCAAGGGTTCGCCCTGGACCAATCAATGGGGCTGGCAGTCGGACAAGGTCGACAAGCTCGTCGATGACGCGGCCTCCGAACTCGATCCTGCCAAGCGCAAGGCGCTTTATGCTGAGTGGGTGAAGGCTGTGAACGAGGAGTTGCCGGTCTGGATGATGATCGAGCGGCAGTTTTTCGATGCTACATCCAAGAAGCTTCAAGGCGCACATAATATGCCGCGTTGGGCGTCCAGCTCGTGGCACGATGCCTGGCTCGCCTCCTGACGGGCATGCCGGCGCCCGTGACGGTGAAATGATGCGCATTCTATTCCTGGCATTGCGCCGGCTGGCGGCGAGCGTTCCCGCCTTGCTGATCATTCTCGCTGGACTGTTCCTGCTCCTCCAACTCGCGCCGGGTGATACCGTCGATGCGCTGGTCGCGCAGATGGGCGGTGGGGATGCGACGATGATCGAGGAGCTGCGGCACTATTATGGGCTCGATGCGACCGTGCCGGTGCAACTTGGCCGCTATATGTGGCGGCTCGTGCGGCTCGATCTCGGCTTCTCGGCGATTTACGGCAAGCCGGTGGCCACGGTCATTCTTGAACGGCTGCCGGCGACGCTCCTGTTGATGGGATCGTCTCTTTCCTTCGCCTTCGCAGCCGGTATGGCGCTCGGCGTGCTGGCGGCGCGGCGGGTCAACAGATGGCCGGATACGTTGATCTCGACGATCGGCCTGATCTTCTATGCGACGCCTTCCTTCTGGTTCGGGCTGATGGGCATCGTGGTTTTCGCGGTGAAGCTTGGCTGGCTACCGGCGGGTGGCTTCGAGGAGATCGGCGCCGGCTATAGCGGCTTTGCGCGTGTCCTGGATATTGCTGCCCACCTCTTGTTGCCGACGCTGACCCTCGCGCTGATCTTTCTCGCGACTTATCTGCGGATCATGCGCGCTTCCATGCTGGAGGTGATGACGCAGGATTTTGTGCGCACGGCTCGCGCCAAGGGTATCCGTGAAGGTGCCGTGATCGTTCGCCACGTCCTGCGTAATGCGCTGCTGCCGATGGTGACGCTGATCGGTTTGCAAGCCGGCACGATGCTGGGCGGTTCCGTCGTGGTCGAAAGCGTTTTTGCGTTGCCGGGTCTCGGGCGGCTTGCCTATGAATCGGTGGTCCAGCGCGACCTCAACACGTTGCTCGGCATCGTTTTCGTTTCGGCCCTGCTGGTGATCGCGGTGAACTTCCTCGTCGATCTTGCCTATGCGAAGCTTGACCCGCGCATCGCCGTACAGCGGGAGGCGGGCTGATGCTGCGCCGCTATGCGGAGAACCCTGGCGCGGTCGTCGGGCTCGCCCTGTTGGTTCTAGTCGTCGCAATGGCGCTTTCGGCTGATCTGCTCTTTCCCAAAGACCCACTCGGGCTTGCCGGTCGGCCGTTGCAATGGCCAATGGCCAATCCCCGTTTCTGGCTTGGCACCGACAATTCGGGCCGCGACATTGCAGCCGTCATCTTCCATGGCGCACGTGTCTCGCTGCTGATCGGCTTTGTCGCGACTTTGGTCTCGATCGGCATCGGTATCCTGATCGGCGCGCTTTCCGGCTATTATGGCGGCTGGGTGGATGATCTGTTGATGCGTATCACGGAAGCTTTCCAGACTTTGCCCAATTTCCTGCTTTTGCTCGTTCTGGTCGCAGTCTTCGGCTCGAACATTGCAACCATCACACTGGCAATTGGCATCGTCTCCTGGCCGCCATCCGCACGCCTGACGCGAGCGGAGTTTCTAAGCCTGCGCAACCGCGAATTCGTCCAGGCGGGGCGTACGCTCGGCATGGGCGATTTGCAGATCATTTTCAGGGAAATCCTGCCTAACGCACTGCCACCGGTGATCGTCTATGCCAGCGTGGTGATGGCCGTGGCGATCCTGCTCGAAAGCGCACTCGCTTTTCTCAACCTGTCCGACCCAAATGTACCCTCCTGGGGCAATCTGATCGGCGCGGGCCGGGGATTGCTTCGGACTCAATGGTATGTCTCGGCCATTCCCGGAGTTGCGATTTTGTTGACGGTTCTCGCTGTCTCGCTGGTTGGGCAGGGCCTGAATGATGCGCTTAACCCGCGTCTGAGGCGGCGATGACATCGGTCCTGTCAATCGAGGGAGTGAGTGTCGCCCTGCCGCAAGGCGCGGAGCGGCCGCACGCGCTCGAAGATGTTTCATTGACGCTTACCGCCAACGAAATTCTCTGTGTGGTGGGCGAGAGCGGTTCCGGCAAGTCGATGACCGCCAGCGCGATCATGGGGCTTTTGCCAGATGGTGTGCGTGCCGAGGCGGGCGCGATCTTCTTCGAAGGTCAGGATTTGCTCGAACTGTCGCAAGATGCGTTGCGTGCGGTGCGCGGTGCAAAGATCGGCATGATTTTCCAGGAGCCGATGACCGCGCTCAACCCGTTGAAGACGATCGGCGACCAGATTGGCGAAATGTTCCGGACGCATACAAATCATGGTCGAGCCGAGATTGATCGTCGGATCGAAGCTCTGTTGACGGAAGTTCGAATTCCGGAGCCTGCCGCTGCGGCCAGCGCCTACCCGCATGAGCTTTCCGGTGGCCAACGGCAACGCGCCATGATCGCTATGGCACTGGCGCTTGAGCCCGGCATTCTGATTGCTGATGAGCCTACCACTGCGCTCGACGTCACCACACAGGCACAGATCCTGAAACTGATTAGAGAATTGCAGCAACGCAAGGGAACTGCCGTTCTGTTCATCACGCACGATTTTGGCGTGGTCGCTGAAATTGCGGATCGGGTCGCCGTGATGCGGTATGGCCGCGTTGTCGAGACTGGGACTGCCGAAGAGGTACTGTCGCGGCCGAACGACGCCTATACAAAAGCGCTTATTGCCGCGATCCCGCTACTCGTTCCGCCGGAGCCTCGTCCGGTCGCGGCTGAGACAGTGATGGATATCGCCGACCTGACCAAGACCTACCGTTCCGGTAGCTTGTTCAACCGCAAACGCGTGACTCACGCAATGAAGGGCGTCAACCTTGCCTTGCCCCGCGGCGGAACGCTCGGTGTCGTCGGCGAAAGCGGCTCGGGGAAATCAACGCTGGCGCGCTGTATCGTTCGGCTGCTGAAACCCGATGCCGGCTCGATAAAGCTGGGCGATGCTGATCTTGCCAAACTCTCCCGTCGCGAGATGCAGAAGCAGACACGTCATGTGCAGATGGTTTTCCAGGACCCTTACGCTTCGCTTAATCCGCGCCGCCGGGCCGGAGATCTGGTGGCGCAAGGGCCGATGCTGCATGGCGCTAGCCGCAAGGAGGCGCTTGGCAAGGCGCGAGAGCTTTTCAGGCTGGTCGGCCTCGATCCGGAAGCATTGGACCGGTTTCCACACGAATTCTCTGGCGGCCAGCGCCAGCGGATCGGCCTGGCGCGAGCCTTGGCGCTCGAACCGGAGGTGCTGATCGCTGATGAACCAGTTTCGGCGCTCGATGTATCGGTACAGGCACAGGTTTTGCGTGTTCTGGCTGACCTTCGGATCAAACTCGGCCTCTCCATGATTTTCATCACCCATGATCTGCGCGTTGCAGCGCAAATTTGCGATTTGATCGCTGTCATGAAGAATGGAGAAGTGGTGGAGCATGGGCCGGCCCATGAAATATTCGGCAGGCCGCAGCACAGCTATACCCGCCAGCTGCTCGCTTCAGTTCCTGGGCGCAATTGGCAGCAGCCCGCCGCGCCCGCATTGGCTTCGTCATGACTTTCCCGATCTGGCAGCGCTTTCCGCCGGCAGGCGAACAGGAGGGCTTGGCCGAGCTCGCAAAGGAAGTCGCAAGCGATCTGCAGCGGCTGAACCATCCGCCAGCGAACTGGGTGCTGCCAGCCAAAGGGCCTGATGGTAAGCCGGTACTGAATGTGCTGATCGTGGGCGCGGGTATGCTG
>FTCV01000730.1_pt1 | contig 15839 bp, 11 predicted proteins | sample 1639691 | NCBI WGS metagenome assembly FTCV01 (sample SAMEA3914864, study PRJEB12502) | metagenome | biome: forest; material: soil | place: USA | collected 2012-03-12 | depth 0.3 m
GCTGGTGACGGTGGCCACCCCCTATCTCAACCTTGGCGGCCTGAAGACCGACGGCATCGAATTCCAGCTGCATTGGGGCATCGCTGCCCCCTTTGTCGGGGCATCGGGCCGGTTCTATGTGGATTCAGCGGTGGGCTGGCTGCACAATTACGGCGTGCAGCTTCTGCCGGGCGCGGCGTTCCTGAACTATACCGGCATCAGCAATGGCGGTGCTGGCACCGGGTCGGTCCCACCCCGCGCGACGCCGACATGGAAGGCGCTGACGACCTTCGGCTATCGGTCGAGCTCGGTCGGGGCGGGCCTGCGCTGGCGATACCAGAACGCGCTTGCCGATGTCAGTTCCGTGCTGACCCCCGCAACGGCCCAGGTCGGCGTTCCTGCCTATTCGCTCTGGGACCTGTTCGGCTCGGTCAAGGTCAACAAACAGTTCGAGCTGCGTGCCGGCGTTACCAATTTGTTCGACAAGGGCCTGCCCTTCGTCGCCAGCTCGCAGAACGGGACTGATACCGCGCTCTATGATCCGATTGGCCGGTCCTTCTATTTCGGCGTGAAGGTCGGATTTTAGCTTTCACCTTGGACCTGACGGTCAGATGGCGGCCAGCGATCGAAAAGGCCGACCGCCATCCGCCTATCCTTCCGCGCCAGGAGCAGGCGCCGTGGTGCGGACTGTTCGGGGACCCCCGCCACTCAATGGATCGGGGCCAGCCTGCGACCATTTCAGCTTTGCCGAAACTGGCTCCAATGAGACGATCGCCGCAGCAAGCGACGGGAAAATCGAATATATCCTTCGCGGCGCCAGATAGCTGCTGTTGCGCATCGACGGTGCCATGCACCCGGCCTGCGTATCTGCTCTGGCATCGATGGAAAGTCAGGATGCGGCCGGACAAACGGATATCCGAAGCCATGACCACGTCGCTTCCCGAATCGATGAGGCGTCACCCCAAGATCGATCGCCCCCCAAAGATGGTCGGGGCGACGGCGGAAACGCCGCAGATTCGATGGCACCCTAACGCCTGGCGCGGGAAACGCCCGAGGCCATGCCGGAATGAACTCGCCGGCTCATTTTTCGCAAAAAGCCTCAAGGGGAACGCCCGCGATTTATCCGGCCCACCAAAGAGCGGCATGAAACTGTCCTGGATAACCTGTCAATTGAAGTCGAGCGATATGTGCGGCACGTCCCCCTGGATCGCGCCCTGCGGCGTCGCATAACCGGTCACCGTCACACCGGTATCGCGACCAATATCGAACATCTCGCCAAGCCCGGCAGGCAAGACGAAGGCGCGTGCGACATGGCCGCTGGCCAGCATCGCGCCTTCGCTCCAAAGCTCGACCGACGCCCCCTTGCCATAGCCTTCCGCCTTGAAGTGGAGGCTAAGCTTCGTCGCACCCTGGGGCAGGCGGCGGGTCGCCGCGATCCGGACAATGTCCTCGGGGTTAGTCGACCGCGCATAGACAAATGTCGGATGCCCCTTGTCCAGATAGAGGCTCCAGCCGGCGAAATGACTGCCGAGCGCCGCAACGACACCTGAAGCGCCCGCGCGATCGAGCCTGAGATCTGCGTCGAGCGTGAAGGACCGGCCCACGAACAGCGGCGAGGTCAAGGTGGGAACGCTCACGTCCTTGCCCCAATAATCGTAATGCGGGAGCACAGCCGGCATTTTTCCACCCCGCGCCCCGCCAAAGCGATGGTCGAGCGGGAACACGTTGTTCTTCGTCGCGACGTCCTGCCAGAGGGCGATCATGGCTTTCATTTGCTCGGGATTTTGCAGGGAGACATCGTCCGCCTGTGAGAAATCCTTGCTGAGGTCATAAAGCGTCCACTGGGTCTTCGGCCGGGGACCGGTGGGCGGCATGTTGGTCCAAGGCAGGCGACCGTCGTCGTAGCTCGCCATCCAGCCGTCGCGATAGATCGCAGCCTTGCCGCCGATCTCGAAATATTGGGTCCGCGGCTTGTCGGGCTCGCAGCGGGCAAGGCTCGAAAGGAGGCTCTGCCCATCCATCGGCTTTTGCTGCACGCCATAGACTCTGTCGGGCGCAGGGACATGCGCCGCGTCGAGCAATGTCGGCGCGATATCGACGAGGTGGCTGAACTGGGAGCAGATGCTGCCGGGCTGGGCGATATGGCCCTTCCAGGACAGAATCATGCCATTGCGCGTCGCGCCGAGCATCGACGCATATTGCTTTGTCCAGCGCAGCGGGGTGTTCATTGCCCAGGCCCAGCCGGCAGGATAAGTCTCATAGCTCTCAGGTCCGCCAAGCTTGCTGACGCTTGCAGCGAGCCATGCATCGTCCTCCTCGAGACCGTTAATCTTGCCGATCTCGTTGATTGTGCCGCGCGGCCCAGCCTCGGCGCTCGCACCATTGTCACCTTCGATGACCGCGACAATCGTGTTGTCGAGCACACCCATGCGGCCAAGCTCGTCGACTATGCGACCCAGCTGATCGTCCTGATAGGCGAGCTGGGCGGCCGCGACTTCCATCGTGCGCGCTGCGAACGTCTTCATCTGCGGCGAGAGCGTATCCCAGGCAGGGATGCCGTCCGGGCGCGGCGTCAGCCTGGTACCTGGCGGGATGATTCCGGCGGCAAGCTGGCGCTGAAAGGTCTCCTCACGCATCTTGTCCCAGCCCTGATCGAACCTGCCCTTGAAGCGCGCGATATATACGGCCGGCGCCTGGTGTGGAGCGTGGGTCGAGCCCGGCGCATAATAGACGAAAAAGGGCTTGTCGGGGCTTGCCGCCTTCTGGTTGTGAACCCAGCGAATAGCATCGCTGGCGAGGCGTCCGTCGAGTAATTCAGGCGGCCCGCCGTCATTGGGCAGAAGATTCGTCCCTCTGTAGAGATTGGGACTCCACTGGTCCGTGTCCCCGCCGATGAAGCCGTAGAAATATTCAAAGCCGAGGCCTGTCGGCCACATGTCGAACGGCCCCGCAGCCGACCCCTCGCCAGTCGGCACATTGTGATGCTTACCGAACATCGCGGTGTTGTAGCCGTTGAGCGTCAGGATTCGTGCGATCGTCGCTGTCGAGGGGGGAATATGGGCTGTGTAGCCGGGAAAGCCCGCTGGCAGATCAGCAAGGTAGCCGGTGGCCGCATTATGGTGATTGCGGCCTGTCAGAAGTGCCGCGCGCGACGGCGAGCAGATGCCCGTGGTGTGGAAACGATTGTAGCGCTCGCCGGAGGCGGCGAGCCTTGCCATGTTCGGCGTCGACACCGGCCCTCCGAACGTGCTCGACATGGCGAAGCCCACATCGTCGCTCATGAACAGGAAGATATTTGGTGCGCCCGCTGGTGCCCGGACCGGCTGCAGCGGAGTCGCCTTTGCGTCCAGGGCATTTTCAGCAATCGTGCCGCTGAACGGCGTTGGGAGAACCGGCAGGCTGCCGCGGACATCCTGTGCCTGGCCCCGGCTCGCCATCACTAGCCCCAGTGCGGCGACGCCGCGCAGCATCCGGTGCCGGATTCGATTGCCCATTTCCCTCTCCTGTCTGCCGTGGCGGCATTCCGACGCGCGCTCATCGAGCGCCGCTTCATTTGATGGACAGGGTAATGTTCCGATACATGTTGTCTAATGCATCTTGCTTCAATCAATGATAACCGGTTTTTATGGATATCGACCTTACACGACTGCGGCATATTGTTGCGATCGCGCGCCGGCGCAGCTTCTCGCGCGCCGCTGAAGAGCTCAATATCACCCAGCCCGCGCTCAGCCGCAGCATCGCGTCGTTCGAACAGCGCTTCGATCTGAAGCTCTTCGATCGCAGTCGCGCCGGCGTCGTGCCGACCGCATTGGGAACATTGGCGATCGCCGAAGCGGAAAATGTGCTGCGCGCGGCGCGCGATCTCGATCTCAACCTGCGCCTTTACGCGAAGGGTGAGGCTGGCAAGGTGTCTATTGGCCTGGGGCCGTTGATGGGCAGCATGTTGCTGCCCTCGCTCGGCAGGCATCTGATGGCGACAAGGCCAGGCTTGCAATTGCGCTTTTCGATCCGAACGGTCGACCAATTGCTGGCGGATCTGCTGGAAGACGAGATTGAGTTGATGGTCGGCAACAGCTGGTCGATCAGCGCCCTGGCCGGACTGGATATCTCAACGATAGGCAGCGTCGAGATCAGTCTTATCGCGCGAAGCGGCCACCCGCTTGCCAGTCAGAGCGGCCTCACCCTTGCGGATCTGCAATGCTTTCCAGTCGCAAGCGCTTCGGCCTTGCCCGTGGCGGGTCTTGCAGGAGCGGCAGGCGCCATCATCTGCGACAATTTTCACATCCTGCGCGAACTGGTACTCGAATCGGATGCGATCTGGATATCGTCCACTGCGTTTGCGGCACGCGACATCGACGAAGGCGAGATGACACGGCTCGAGCCTGTCGATTTCGAGCCGATCATCAGCACTGTTTCCTTGGTGCGGCGCGCGGGACGCACCATGTCTCCCGCCGCGGTCGCGATCACCGACCATATCGAGTTCCTGCTTGCCCCCGCACCGTTGGAGAATCCACGAGGCGATTAACGCTGCGCGTCTGTCCGCGCCGCGCGTTTGACACAGACCAGCTGCACCACGGGCTTGCCCACGAGGTGTCCCTTCGCGGCGCCCTTCAGACTATGATCCGCTTCACGACGCCGACGACACTTCCGGCGGGGTGGCGTTCAATCAAGGGTTTGTCACGCGCCGTCGGCGGGTTCGGGCGCAAATTCGTGACCACCACTACGCGCATTTTGCACCCATGTCCCGACGTTGAACGGCGAGAAGGCATCATCGGCCCAATGCGGAGTCTTGCCCGGAATGCCATATCGGAACGGACGGCCCTCCGGAATATGAAGTGTCCCGAACATCCAGTCATAGATCGATAGGAAGATGCCGAAATTGCGGTAGTTGCCGCCGTCCTTGCCATAGCCGTGATGGCTGTGATGGATACCCGGCGAGATGAAGATATGCTCAAGGCCGCGGAACGCGGGCCCGAACAGGCGGTGACGACGAATCGCGTCGTCCCAGCGGAAATCGCTATGGGTGAAGATGCCCCAGAAGGAGAAGATCGCGACTGCCAGCATCGCCGCTTCCTGCTGGCCAAGATAGATCGCCAGCGAGATCACCCAGGTCAGCCCCGCAACCAGGCCCCAGAACAGGCTGATGCGAAAGTTGAGCAGCACATTGACATATTTGGCGGTATGATGCGTGCGATGCATCCGCCAGAACCAGTCGAACCAGCGTGATCCCTTCATGGCATGGGAACCGCGGTGGACCAGATAGTTGGCTAACTCCGCAAGGAGGATGATAGCGATGAGCGCTGGCACGAAGGGCACGCCGCTCAGCGCGCCTTTGCCAGCCGGCAACAATACTCCGATCAGGAGCGCTACGCCGGCCGCGGCGACAGGGCGCACAGCGGAGCCTATCAAAATGCAGATAATGTTCACGAACCAATCGCTGCGGCTGTAGATTCGGCTGTGCCGGCCAGCCACCAGCTCGGCGATGAAGATCGCGCCAGTGATTGCGAGCACCCAAAGCCCAAGATTTTCCATTCCAAACATTCCTCCTGCCTTGATCATCGCAACAAAGGCATTTGCCGTCCAATGCATAATGACGCCAATTTTCATGCTCCACACGCATCATAAGGGAGGGCTTGGTGTCCTCAGGGAAATGTTCAATGTTCTATTTGCATAACAATTACACATTGAATGCATTGGACGAGCATCGGCGGTGACAGCATACTGTGCTCGGCGGGGTGTTTAGCGCCGACGTTCTCCACACAATGCTGGCCGGGAGGATTATCATATCAATCAGAGCTTTAGTGCGCGGCAAGGAGATATCCAGTCCACGCCCATCGCTAAAAAGATCCCGAGACGACCGCCCACAAGCCATCGCGACGGATTCGCCCGAAGTACGATCGAACTAATAAAAAACTGCATGTCGATGCTATAATCACGTGTCATGCACATCCAGTACGCTGACGGCCAGTTAAATGGCCGCATAGTGATAATAAATATCGGAGGAGGGGATTTAACATCATGAAAAATTCATCTATTTTACTTCTAGCGAGTGTCAGCCTTCTTTCGATTGCTGCGCCGGCGGCTGCGCAGACCGAGCCGACTGTTGCCGCACCGGGCCAGAGCGCCGATGATCTTGCGCTGACTGGTGATATCGTTGTCACCGCGCGACGCCGGGTGGAACTGCTCCAGGACGTGCCGCAGACCGTCAATGTCGTGACCGCGGCACAGGTCGACAAGCTCAATCTGCGTACCTTCACTGACCTTCAGTCGGTCGTTCCGGGTCTGACGCTCACTCAGCAATCGAGCTTCAACAGTTCAGCGACGGTGCGCGGAATCGCTTTCGACCCGGCAGCAAGCGGAAACAACCCCAGCATCGAGTTCTATTTGAACGATGCGCCGATCTCCTCGAACTTCCTCTTCCAGTCGTTATTCGACGTCGGTCAGTTCGAGCTGCAACGCGGGCCACAGGGTACGCTGCGTGGCCGTGCCGCGCCATCGGGCGCGCTCGTTTTCACGACCCGTCTGCCAGATCTCGGCGCGGTCGGAGCGACGTTCAGCAGCACCGTGACCAATCAGGATGCGCAAAAGTTCGAGGGCGCGATGAATATCCCGGTCATCCGGGATGTGCTGGGCATTCGCCTCGCCGGCGTCATCGACAATGGCAAGGGCAACGGCGTCGGTACGATCAAGCAGCTGACCGATCCGGACCACAACCCTGATCCGAAGCGCGACACCAAGGCTTTGCGTGCGACCGTGCTGTTCAAGCCGACCGACTGGCTGTCGGCCAAGCTGATGTACCAGACGCTCAACAGCGAATCCGTCTCCTACGCGCAGGTGCAGTCGCTCTCGCTCGTCACCGGTGTCCCCGCTACGACACAGATCATTCACCCGTTTGATCGCCTTTCGATCGAGGACCAGGGAGCCCGCAACCGACAACACCAGGAAATCTATATCGCCAATGTCGATGTACGGCTGGCCGGCCAGGTGCTGAGCTATGTCGGCTCGTTCAACCGGCAGGACTTCAATTCCTTCGCAACACAGGACACCGGCGACTATTTCGCGCCGCCGCGCATCGCCAACACGACGCGCACGTTCACCGATCCGGCGAACAACGAACCTGTCTGCGCGCAACAGTCGGCAGAGGATGATCTGATACCGACGACCAACAACTTCTTCCAGTGCACCCATGGCATCGCCAAGCGGGAGTCGCACGAAGTCCGCCTGGCCTCGGAAGAGCGTATCGCGGGTATCTTCGACTATGTGATCGGCGGCCTATACGATCACAACGAAACACCGTCGCGGCTGACTTCCGAAACGCCGCTGCTCGCCTCTCCGACCCGTATCGCGTCGGTCAACGTGACGCCGATCGTGCGCGACGGCAGTTCGACCGAAAAGTCCGGGTTCGCAAACCTGACCGCGCATATCGGCAAAGCGATAGAACTCGCCGGGGGCGTCCGCTACATTGATTATCGCGACGTGTCTTCGATCGTGGTCAATAATGTACGCCCCGTCCCGGACGAGGCCGACAAGCTCCACGCCACCATCTATTCGGTTTCTGCCAAGTATCGGTTCAACGACAATTTCATGGTCTACGCCAATATCGGCTCATCCTGGCGCCCGGGATCGCACGGCGTCGGCGATTTCTCGCTCCGTCGATCGGCGCTCGAGTCGAAATTCCTCGATCTGCCGTCGGAGACTTCGACCTCCTATGAAATCGGCGCCAAGACCTCGTTCCTAGACGGGCGCGGCCGCCTCAACATCAGCCTCTATCATCAGAACTTCGACAACTACGCGTATCGCGGCTCGCCTGTCTATTATGTCAACTATACCAGTGTCGGCGGCGTCGTGACCCCTGCGGTGGCCAACTTCAACTTCCTCGCCGCCGTTCCGGTCAAGGTCGATGGCGCGGAGGCGGAAGCCTCGTTCCAGATCATGCGGCGGTGGAGCTTCGGGCTGAATGCCAGCTATGCAAACGGTCGGATCACGAAGGGGACGATTCCCTGCAACGATCTCAACGGCGATGGCGTCCCCGACGCCAACCCGGCGGCACCCACGCTTGCAATATTGCAGGCGGCCCTTGGCACCAACAACATCGCGCAATGTACCGGCTTCAACAGCCGCGCGACGTTCACCCCCAAGTTCTCCGCGAACGCCCAGTCCGAATACAGCTTCGACGTCACCCACAACATGTCTGGTTTCGTCCGCGGGCTGGTCACCCTCTTCGGCGAGACCTCGGGCGATCCGAACAACGACTTCGACAGCGTGCCGGCATACGGGCTATTCAATCTTTATGGTGGCCTGCGTGCGTCGAACGGCGCCTGGGAGGTGTCGCTGTTCGGCAAGAACCTGTTCGGCGAGCGCCAGATATTGTCGACCACCAGCGCACCACTGACCAATTCCCTGACGACGCTGCGGTTCAGTCCGACCGGCCAGGTCATCGGGACGACGGCATCGACCTATGTCTCGGAATATGTGCCGGTGACGGTGACGCTGCCGCGGGAGCTCGGAATCACCCTGCGCGTTGCGCTCGGATCCCGCTAGGCTGCCGCAGATCCGATCCATCGAATCGAACGAGCCGAGGGAGGAGAGGCGGCCACGCCTCTCGGGGCTAAAGCCCCCTCCCCCCAAGGCCTAGAGCGAATCGCGGATCGGAGAGTCTCGCCAAGGCCTTTGACAATGAGTTGCTGCCCACCACGCACTATCGGGACCATCGCCTCGGATCCGGCCACCGTGCCGGTAGCGGCCGCCGTCGGGAAAGGGGCGACGGCGGCCGTGGACTCTCGTATCTGGTGCATGATCCCCGCGGGCGCATATGATGTCGGAGGCGAGGATCCTGACGCAGTGCCGGACGATGGCGAAGGGCCTGTTCGTCGCGTGGAACTCTCGGCATTCCGCATTGCGGAAACCACCGTCACCAATGGCGAATTCGCAGCGTTCGTCGCGGATACAGGGTACCGCACCGACGCCGAGCGTCTCGGCTGGTCGTTCGTATTCCATACGTTGCTGCCTCCGCGTTCGGCCCGGGCCAGACATCGGCGCATGCTGCAGGCGCCCTGGTGGCTTGCCGTGAAAGGTGCCTGCTGGAAATGGCCTGCCGGCAAGGGCAGCCATATCGCCGACAGGGAGCAGCATCCCGTCGTGCATGTATCCTGGAACGACGCGCAGGCCTATTGTGCCTGGGCGGGGGCACGATTGCCGCGCGAAGCCGAATGGGAAGTCGCGGCACGCGGCGGCCTGATCGGCGCGCGCTATCCTTGGGGCGATGATCTTACGCCGCACGGACAGCACCGGTGCAATATCTGGCAGGGTCGCTTTCCCGAGCAGGACACGGCCGATGACGGATTTCACGGAACCGCGCCGGTACGATCTTTTCCGCCGAACGGCCATGGCCTATATGAGGTATCAGGCAATGTCTGGGAATGGTGCGAGGACTGGTTCACCACCGCAGTTGAACCGCGCAGCGGTCGTGACCCCCAAGGACCCCCGAATGGCCATGCCAAAGTGATCCGGGGCGGATCCTTTCTGTGTCACGCCAGCTATTGCAACCGTTATCGGGTGGCGGCGCGGACCTCCAACACAGTTGACAGTGCCAGCTCGAACACTGGATTCCGGGTAGCGACGAGCTGACACCGATTGCCGCGGCGATTTCGACTGTCGAAACGGCCCGCATCGACATCGTGTATCGGCGTCGCGCGGCTCAACCTGCTGCGGGCCGCCCTGCGCGATCCCTCAGGACGTTTCAGCTATGTCGATCGACGCGCGACTATGATGAAGCAGACGCGCCTGATGCCAGGTTGTTGCGGCCACGCAAGCTGCGTTTCACGTATGCGAGGCAATGTCGTTGGGGGACCCAGGCGTGGGATCTCGACGCCAAGACCACTATCTATTCAATCTGGCCGCGAGCCGTCGTATTTGGCGGAGCAGCGAGTCCTTCAGGACAAGCGCGGCCGGAGACGGCGTCCTGCGTTCGAGTGAATAGATGAGCATCCGGCCCTGCTGGCGTTCCTCGTCTGGGCGCTGCAACTCCTGCAGCATGCCCTTCTCCAGTTCGTCCGCGACGGCGTAGGACGACGACAACCAGATCGCGTCCGAGACCTGCAACAGGCTTCGCAATGTCCAATAGTCTTCGACGACATGCACTGTGCCGGACATGTAATCCCGGAGATCGGCGGGCATCTCCCCCGCCAGGCCCCGCCGACTGGAAAGCAGGACAGGAAATCTTTGATCGGGGCAACTTCCCGATGTCAGTGGATGGCCGCTCCTGACGAGGAGGCTGATCGGAAAATAACCAAGCAGTTCGCTTCGTATGATCGGATTGTCCGGTAGCTGCCCTTCGGCGCTGACAAAAAACTCGATTTCGTCCGCCATGAGCATCGGCAGCAACGCATCGACATTGCGAACCACGACTTCGTTCGACACATTTGGCGATATCGCGAGCCTTTCCCCCAGTGTCGGCGAAAGCAGAGCGTGTGCGGTGAGCGGCGCCATCCCGATACGCACGATCCCGGCTTCGCCGCTCGCCGCAAGTTGGGCCTTGCGCACCATGTCATCGAGATCGGCGACGAGGATCGCTGCCTTCTCGATAAACATACGACCCTGAGGGGTCGGGCGCACCCCGGAACGATCCCGATCAAACAGGCGCAGGTTGAGCTGCCGCTCGAGGTTCTGAATGGTTCGGCTCAGGGCCGGCTGCGAGAGGCCAAGCTCATCCGCAGCGCGGGAATAGTTCAATCGCTTCGCGAGAACGATGAGGCAGCGAAGGCTGCGTATTTCCGTTGTCATGCGTCCAAGCTATCAAGATAAGATCGCTAATGCATGCCTCCAATTAGATCGACCGCGTGCAGTGCCTAGTCGTCCGGATAGCGCCGTGCGGGACCCGCTGATTTTGGCGGACCGTCGTCGCGCGTGATCACGACGGCAGCGGTGCGTATCACGGGATGAGCGTCGAGAATTGCGGGCTCTCAAGAGAGGGATACACCATTTGACGTTCATCGTCGGAGCAATCTGATGCGAACGATGTGGAGCCCGTCGTTGGGAAACATGAAGTACCGTTCGTCGCCGTTCAGCGTCCGCCCTGGAACCCAGCGGCCATTGTTGAACTGGCCTTCCTGCGCCCTGTCGATCTCCACTTTCGCACCGCCTGAGGTGAATCGAATGGAAATACCGCGACCGACGATCAGGAATTCATCCGTTCCGCTCGCGATGGCCAGGCCATATCCACCGGCCTTGGGCTGGGCGTCGGACCCCGTGCCCGCGCCAAAGGCGCCGACGGTTGATACCGGAACGGAAACGCCGAGTTCATATCCACCCAGTGTCTCCTTGGCCTGAGCGTCGGGCGCGACCTTGAACCCCCGAATGCGTCCCGCCGCCTGAGCAGCGGCAATCGCGTCGGTCATTTCGGTCAGGACGCCGTAAGCTTGGGACAGCTCGCCCTTGTCGGGCATGTCCTCAATGCCGAAAGGCGAATAGCCCACCGCACCGTACTGGCCGAGCGCGAGGAACAGATTGCCGGCATCGGCCTTCGCCTCCGGTATGAAGAGCGCATTGTCCGGCTGCTTGAAATCCGCCAATGTCCCGGCAAAATCGTCCACATAGATATCTGGCGCCAACAGCGCGAGCGACGGCGCCGCTGCTTTCCAAACATCCATCATCCGGGCTACAGGACCGCCGCTGGGATAGTCGCCAGGTTCAGGAGACCTGGCTTGCGGGCCGAGCCAGGCATTGGCATACATCGGTAGAGCATACGCCGCCGCTCCGGCCCGGGCGACCGCATCGACATAACGACCAAAACTCCATGCCATGAATATCTCGTCGGCGACTTTGTCCGTCCCGAACACCTGCGCCCAACTTCCGCTTTCGCGAGAGCCGTTCCGCGCCCACGCCTCGGCCAACCCGGGGCGGATCGAAGCGCGGTGCTCCTGCAGATACCCGATCAGCCTGTTGGGAACCTTCCCGTTCCATGCCGCGTCGGCTGAGGGCGAACGGTCACGACTGTCGCCGAGCAGACCGACCTCGTTCTCGACCTGCACCATGATCACCGTCCGGTGGAGATCGACTTGCTTGATGTGATGCATCAGCGCCGCAAAGGCTCGTGCGTCTGCCTGAAGAAGCTGATCGCCGAACACGCTGATCGCCGGGTTTGTGCCCGCAACAAACGCCGCAATTCCACGAGGCTTGGCAGCGGGGTCACGCTGGGCACGAGGAAACCGCGTTTCGTCACGGCGAACCCATGATGGAGCGTAGGTCGACGCAGCGTTCTTGAACGCGCCGAACCAGATCATCACCACCTTGATATTGTGCGCTCGGGCCTGGCGAATCTGGTCGTCAACCGCTGTGAAATCGAAATGGCCCTCTTCCGGCTCGACCAGCTCCCAGCTGGCAGCGCCGATCACCGTACGAACATGGTTGCGCGCAAGCTTGTCCCAGATTGGCGACATATAGGCCGGACTGGATGGACTTGAATTGTGCAGTTCTCCGGCAAGCGCCAGATAGGGGGCGCCGTCGACCATCAGCTGCGTCGCCTCGCCATTGCGTTGAAAGCGCGGCATTTCCTGCGCCGCCGCAAAGCCAGGGCCACCCATGATCGCCAGGGCCAGTCCCAGGAACCTTCCTATTTTCATTTGTCTTTTTCCATCCCCGCGTCGTCCTGAATCGTATTGAGAAATGGTCGACCAGGCCGTTGCGTCCCGCGAAGGTCGAGCCCGGCGGGCTAACCGGAACATTGAGATTTCATTGATCGCCTCGGACATGATCTTTTGATCTACGCATCAGCGGCATGCCGGATTTCCGGCAGCCCCTACGGCGATGAAGGCGACAGCCTTGCCGGGTATGGAAACAGTTCCCGAAACCACTCTCGCAGCTAACCCCGAAAGGACTCCATTATTTTCGAGTTGCGGGTGCCGGCCATTCACGGTCACGGCCTTGCTGTCGAGCGACTGGGCCTCGATCGTCCATATCCTCGATCCTTTCCCGACAGGAACGGTCAGCGCGACATCTCCAAGATTGATGACCGCGAGCCCGACACCGCCGCGCCTGCCCGCCAAGCAATGGGCGTAAATCCGCAAGTCGGCCGATGGCGAGGCTGGTGATGCTAACACGGTGGTGCCCATCGTGCGGCGCCACAGCACGGCCGCCCAATAGTTCGGCCGCGGCATGCGCGTCTCCTGATCAATCAGCGAATAGTCGGAAGCGGCGAGCGTGTTGTGAAAAACCACTTTGACACCTTTCTGCGCCAACAAGCCGAGCTGGTTGACGTAGCGAAAGGTGTCGACGAAGCTCGATGCCCATGGGCTGCCGCCACAAGCAGCCTGCGCGGTCTCGGTGACCCACATCGGATCGCCGGGTTCGTATTTGTCGCGCAGCGACGCGTAATAGCGCCAGTCGCGCAAGGTCAGGTCAAGCCAACCCGGTGTAAGCGCGTCGGCGCGGCTCGCCGTTTTCGGTCTCCTGTTGGCACATCGCTGCGACACGTCCCCGTAAAAATGATACGAAACCGCATCAACCGTTCCGGGATTCGCTTTCATCAGCGCGTCGGTGAGCAGCATTTTCGCCCGCGATGCGACAGGGATCTGACTCAAGTCCCCGCCCTCGCCCACCCCACCGGGACCAACGATCTTCATGCCTGGCGCGGCCCGCCTTGCCCATTCGCGGAACACGCGAAAATCGCGGGTGTAATCGGCGACCGAATAGTCTTTCGGCAGGCTGCCCAGTGAAGCGGCATTGGGCTCGTTGATGAACTCCGAATAGGCGATTTCACCGCCAGTCGCGCGTGTGAGGTCGAGGAGCCGCTGCGCCTGCTCGGTTCTCCACACGCCGTCCGGGCCGCGAGATCCTTCGCCGACAGCATAGCTGACGCCGATCCTGGCACCGACGGCTTTTGCGAAATCGACGGCGCCGCGCCACTGTGCGCGCGTCAGAATCTGATTATACCCCGGCGGCGGTGCAGTGAGGTGCTCTCCTGCTGCCTCGAGATACGTCGAGTTGGCCCATGTGCCGCTCACCCGCATGTAGCTTGGGCCGAGCTGCTTCGTCAGCGCCCGCAACCGCCAGTCGGTCAGATCCTCGGGCGGTCGCGTCCGATACATTTCGCCGGGAGGCCCACCGTAGGGTGCCCAAAACCGCCCCCCGGTGATCTCGACCATTTCGACATTGAACGACTGGAAGCGCTCGTCAACAGATGCGATCTTCGGCAGCGATGCAAGGTCCAGCGGCTTTTGCGCCTCCCTCGGCCTGGCGGCGGCGCCGCTAAGAAGGATCGCTGGCACGAAGAGGGAGAGTCTGAATAATTTCATGGTTTTTCAATATCCTGTTTCTTCGACACCACAGGCGCCGTGGCCGGGAATCCGTAGGGGGCAAACCGTCCTGGCTCCCACCCTGGTTCTCTGCGAAAGCCTGCGAACCGCCAATACGGGTGATCCAAGTCCGACATTCAGATGATAAAAGCCATCCGTCTAACGCCGCTACCGGCCAGATCATGGCGAGAGGGGCATCCTTGGGAACGTGCAGCGCTTCGAAAGTCCAATCGTAGATCCCCGCCAACCGATGGTACGAAGGCAGATGGCCCAGGGCGCCCTTGGCGCCGGGAAAAGCGAAGATGGTAAGCGCAATACCGATGGCCGTTCCTACCGACCTCACCCGCGTGCAGATACTGGGCCAGCCTGCCAAGGTGTCGGCCAGGAACATCACACCGGTCAAACGGAGCTCTCGTTGTTCCAAATCCTTCAATCTCTCCTCGGGCGAAAATCTCACACGCAAGTGACGTGGTCAAATGCATTGCGGTGCATGTTTTGATAACCTGCGCTGATGACCACATTTCGAGGGGTCGGCAGCTATATCCAAATTCGCCCTTCTGAATTGCTCGCCCTCAGTTGAGCGAGCCACCCGCTCGACGATCTCGCGCTCTATTTGAAGACGCGACATGTGCGCCCCGACAATTCCGCGAAATGGTCGTGGCCTGTCATGAGTTCCATGAGCTCGGGAGCCGGCTCCGATGGCGTCAAAGGCGCATTGGCCTTGCGAAACTGGCCCGGCTGGCGGGCCGCGGTTGTCGGTCTCAGCCGACGACCTCCTCGAGAAGCAGCAGGGACAGGAAGCCGACAAAGAACATCGCGCTGATCAGCGGGCTGTCCGGCTTCTCGTGGGCCTCTACCAACAGCTCTTCCGTAACCAGGTACAGGAGGGCTATCAGGCCGAAACTGAGAAAACCCGCGACTACGACTGGCGGAAACAGGGCTACCGGCGCCGCCAGCAATGCCCCTAAAGGCATCAAAAGCCCAAGTCCCGTCGTGATTGCCACGACCCTCGCCTTCGACCGGACCGCCTCACCGAGGCCTTCGGTGACGGTGACCCCGAGGAACAGCACTTCGAGGGTGAGCGCGATCGTGAGCAGCAGTCCGGCCTTGGCCCCGGCGATGAAGGCGAGACCAAGCACCAAGCCATCGATAAGGATATCGGTGCCGACCGCCCCGAGCATGCCGAGCGGCCCGCCGATCCGACCCTCAAGCGACTTGAGCGAGAGCATGGCGATGACGCCCATCGTGCCTCCGAGGAACGTTGCGAGGGGCGAACCGCCGTGCATTACCTGCGGCAGAATTTCGACGGCTGCAGCGGCGAACACGACCCCGGCAGCGAGGTGCTGGATCGCGCTGGTGAGCGCGGCCCCGGGCCTGCGCACCACCGCAACAATGGCGCCGATAAAGACTGCCATCACCGGCATGATCGTATAGGGGAGCGCGGTCATCATGGTTTGCTTTCAAATGCGTGACGCCGGCCATTGCGCGGCTGACGGATTCGGTGGGCGCGACCCTGCGCCAGCGAGACGTGCGCAGTACCGCAACCGCGGCTCGAGACAGGCTTAGAGA
>FTCV01001573.1_pt1 | contig 15817 bp, 14 predicted proteins | sample 1639691 | NCBI WGS metagenome assembly FTCV01 (sample SAMEA3914864, study PRJEB12502) | metagenome | biome: forest; material: soil | place: USA | collected 2012-03-12 | depth 0.3 m
CATTGAAGGTGGCGTTCGACACGAACGTACCGCCATTCGTGAGGTTAAGGGTGCGGAAGGTTGTTCCAATTTGCCCGCCCAGCGCGCCGGACGCGGCATTTCCCATGGAAGCTGCCAGCGTTCCACCATTAACAAGAATATCACCCGTGAAGGTATTGGCACCATTGAGGTTCACTGTTGTGCCAGTCCCGATCGTCAATGCAGTGGCGCCATTTGCCGTCGATCCCGAAATGATGCCATTGATAGTAAAGGTACCCGCACCAGCAAATGAGAGTGCATTGGCACCAAGGCTCAGTCCATTCACGACCGTGAACGCGTTCGTCGAATTATTCGTCCAGGTCTGGGCGCCCGAGAGCGCGATGCCGACGGTCTGGCTGGCATTACCGATCGTCACGGCTCCGGAGCCAGCGAGGATGTTGATACCGCCGGTCCCGATCGTAAGCGTCTGCGCCCCGGCAGTCGTGTCCTGGATTGTGGTTGCACCGGTATTTTGGAAAGTGATGCCCAACGCTGCAGTCGCGGCATTGATTCCGATCGTCTCGTCCCCATTGATTGACGATCCGTTGAAGAAAACGCTGTCGCCTGCGCCGGGAACCGCCGACCCGGAGATTGTCGTGCCGGTCGGATCGGTCGTCCAATCCACGTCAGTCTGCCAGGTGCCGCTCGAGGCATCCCAATACAGGGCAGCCGCTTCCGCGCGGCTTCCAAAAAAGTCCGGACTGAATTGAGACGCAATGGCAGCACCCACCGAGAGGGTGAACGCCAGGGCGCGAGCCGAACGGTACTGGCTCGCGATCGAGGAGCACAGCGGCCGGCGGCGGTTCAAACGGAGACCATTAAGAGAGGAGGTGGGTGAGGAGGCGGACTTCATGGTGGTGTCGAACGGATCGGGGAAAGAGACGCACGCGATGCGCAACCGAGGGAAGTTGCAAGGATGTTGGGGACTGCGGGGAAAATTGCGGCGCTACAGAAGCGATGGGAGCGCTGCTGTAGCGAAAGGGAACTACATTTACTGGGTATTACCCCAGCGGGGATATGACGGGGAAAAAGCGACGGCAGGTATGTACCATGTCGTCAGAAACAGTATTGGACGAATCGGCCAAACTTTGGTGCGTTTCGGACGATATGTGCAATTTCTTGCCGCGATCTATGACAGATACCGATCGGCGTGGAAGCCGCTTGGATGCAGGATTCCAACGCCTAGGAAGCAGCACCCGCCTGGAGCTTGCGCCGGCGCCCAGACTCCCTGTCATTGATAACTCCGTCTCCGGAATGACTCTGATCCAGCCGCTGCTTGATGTATGCATTTGGCGGCATACCCATCTGCCGCCGAAATTGCTTCGTAAACGCGCTCTGGTCGCAGAAGCCGCAATCATAGGCGATGTGCGAGATGCTCCGCGCACCGCGTGCGATCATCGCGCAGGCTGTCTGGATCCTTGAGCGAAGAATGAAATCCTTGGCGGACATGCCAAATGAATCGACGAACTTTCGGTGCAATTGGCGGACCGATAATCCCGAGTGCTGCGCGAGTTCGGCGACAGTAATCGCCCGCTTGATATTGCTGCGGATCCACGCGACCGCCCGCTCCAACTCAGCGCCCACCACCCAGTTATGACGCTTCCCGTCCAGACTCTCGTACGGGTAAACAAACCCCATGATCCCGATGATCTTTCCCGAGCCATCGCGAAGAGGGAGTTTCGTCGTCAGGAACCAATCAAACGAGCGATTCTCTGAAACCCAGACTTCGAGCCGATTCCGGAGCGGTTCGCCAGTGGACATGACACACCGATCATCGGCCGAAAAGTGCGCGCATAATTGCGGAGGAAGAAAATCCGAGTCCGTCCGCCCGATCAACTCGGTCTCGTTCGCTACGCCGTAACGCCTGCAGAACTCGCTGCTTGCAGCGACAAACCTTCCCTCCGAGTCCTTCGCAAAGAAATGAATATCCGGCAGGAAATCGAAGAGCTGCCGAAATTGCTGACTGGCTCCCATGCGGCCAAAGAATTCTTCCTGAAAAGTTGGCGAAGATGGGCCGGGCATGAAGGTAGGACATCCCCCTACGGCGGCATGTGTCTTAATTCAACCGATTTTCGATAAACATTTCGTCACATTCTCGTGCAGGTCCGCCAAGCAAAGGATCGTTGACTTACCAAGTATCTAAATGTCGGCGTGTTCGGCGCCCATATGATATGACAGATCGGGCAGCTACGCAGCTAGTCAGGAAAGCCAAATCCAATGTCCGATTGCCAATATAGTTTCCCCGTAAATAACGCCATAATGGCTTCAGAACTCGGGCGGATCAGGGTCGGTGAGGAAGGACGACCATTCGCGCCGTGGTCGCCAGCCGTTTTGCCGCGGGCCTCATCGGCGATTCGCTCAAAGGCGGAGCTTCGGCAATTCAGCGCGCCCGAAGAGCAATGGATCGTCTGACCTCACAAGGACACTCGACGATCTCGGGGGGAAGGAACCTTTGAGCTCCCAGCCGGACTGCATCCCGCAAGCGCCAAGGATATCCGGCGGCCGGACCTGCAGAAGGGCTCTAGCGACGCTGTCTGCCGATGCCGGCACGCCGAATGGGCGGATCTTGCGAACTTGTAATCCGCGTTTGGCCGGTCCCGGGGCAGCTCGCGAAGCACCATCCCTTGATGAAATCAGGGCAAGCGCGACATTTTTGCTCACTGCAGCGGCCAAACGGGGCGGATGCGAGGGCTTGCATTTCACCACCTTTGCACTATTTACGCCCCTTCCAACGCTGACGCCCATGGCTGCTGAACCGATCAAAATCGATCCCCCGAAAACCGACTCGAAGCTTTTCGCCCACACTCGCTGGGACGTGATTCCTGTGGTCTTTGGACTGCTGCATCTCGGATATTTCTTCGCGCTCTTCTACCTCTACCCGCGGACGCCGCTGTGGATCATGCTCATCCTTGGGTTTATCTACTCGGTCAGCATCTCGTGGAACATCAATGGGATCTCGCACAACTTCATCCACAACCCGTACTTCCGCAATCCGCTGCTGAATCGCCTCTTCAGCGTCATTGAGTCGGTCGCGTGCTGCTTCTCGCAGGTTTACTACGACGTCGTCCATACCCAGCACCACAAGGGCAATAGCGACAAGAAGGACGAGAACGGCGACACGGTGGACTGGATTTCGATCTACCGCCACGGGCACGACGACGAAGCCGAAAACGTGTGGGCCTACACGTTCCTCAGCTTCTTCCGTGACAATCCGGCGGCCATCACCCGCGAGCTGAAGAAGCGCGGCAACGAGGAAGTCCTCTGGGGCAAAATCGAGCTGGCGACGTTCGCCACGGTGCTCTTCATCGAGTTCGTCCTGAATTGGCGCTTCATGATCTTCTACTTCCTGCCCTTCATGTACTTCGGGCATTGCCTGAGCTACCTGAACGGATTCTACCGCCACTATGGTGGCAATCCGGACAAGCCGATCGCCTGGGGCGTGAGCAGCTACGACAAGCTCTACAACTGGATCTGGTTCTACAACGGCTACCATGCCGAGCATCATTTCCGTCCGAAGGTCCACTGGACTCAGATGGTCGACCTTCACAAGCAGATCGCCGATCTGCAGAAGGAAGAAGGCGTGCGTGTGATCAAGCCGCCGCATGCGCTTGGATTCCTCGATCCCGATCTGCCGCGCCGTGGCAGCGGAAAGCAGCAGGAGACCGCAGTGACGGTTTCTTAAAGAACTCGCAGAACGATTCCCAAACACCCGGTAGCCTGAATGGCGCCGGGTGTTTTGCTTTTGGGCGGACGGCAGTCAAATGCAATGGACGCCGGCACATCGCCAGCACGGACTCATTGTTCTTCGCCGATCTTGCAATCCCGGCTCGGGGGCATTGGAAACCTAAGGGTCCACTGCCTGCCGAGCCCCTTTCGATGCGCCCCTTCCCTGCCCGCGAAGATGAATCAGAGTGGCGAATGAAGCCCCTGCCCCGCCGATTGGTTCGTCGCGCCAATGCGCGGAAGATGTTCCACTGCGGAATTCATTGGGAGTTTGCCCGGTGTAACGCCGAAATACCGTCGCAAAGTGCTGGCTCGAGCTGAAGCCCAGCTCGTGAGCGACCTCGGTAATGGGCCTTTTGGTGGAATGCAACAGGCGCCGAGCCGTTTCAATGCGCCGGCGGGTGGCGTATTCGACTGGGGGAAGGCCGGTCTGTTTCTTGAACAGGAGCTTGAGTGCAGACTCGGACATTCCGGCGATCCTGGCCAATTCCGCAAGAGAGACGGGGGCCTTCGAACGTTCGATGAACCGAATCGCCTTCTCGATGCCGGTGCTGCCGCAGGAGCCCTCGGACGGGCTGACCAGCGCGAGAAAATCCAGAATCGATCGCAGGATTAAATTCCGCAGGTTAATGACGCGCAGCGGATCCTGCTCGGCGCGATAAGCGCTCAGGATTCGCTCGAACAACTGAACGTGGGAACTTCCGCGAAAGGGCCGTGTGGGAGCCTGGCGCATTTGTCGCGAGACTTCGAGCGATGCTTCCGATGGCAATCCCAGCAACGATCGGCCAGGCTGAGGTTCCAGGATTTGAAGCCAATAGCGTTCGCAGCGACCGAGCGGCTCCTCGACCGTGCCATGAGGCGTGTCCGGTTGGATGAGCAGGATGTCACCGCCAGACATGGTGTGGTAATGCCCGTCGATGAGGTAAGTGATCTGGCCGCGCGCCACGACGTGAAGCTCGAAAATTCCAGGATGGAAATGAGGACACACCGCGTACTCCGCCTTTTGGGACGACTGCCAGCCGACCATCGTCACGTGTTTGAACCCCAGCGGTTCCATGGCCAGGAGCGCTAGATCGGTGGGGAGCTTCATCGGGGCCAAGCTAACATTCCGGTTTGCGGATGCGAAAAGTTTTGTCCTCCGGTGAACGCGCCACCATCAGCCTTTGCGATGATGCACCCGCTCCCAGCATCCAGAGCCCACGAAACCTGATGATCGCTTCTCTCCACGCCACCCTCGAAACACTGATCCGCGACGGTTTCCTGCTGGTCTATAATTCCGAAGTCCTGGACATCGTCGAGACGGCCAGAGCGCTGCAGAAGGCTGGCATCCATAATATGGAGGTCACGTGCCGCATCCGCGACTCCGTGGGACGCCTGCGCCGCCTCAAGCGAGAATTGCCCGATTTCAAAGCAGGCGCGGCAAGCTTGATGGACTTTCCACGTACCCGGAAACGGCTCAACGCGCGGAATGGCGACCCGGCGAAGGTGCTTCCCGGGGTCTCGGAAATGGTGGAAGCCGGTGCCGATTACCTCGTCTCGGCCGTATGCTTCCGCCCGGAAAGCTACGCGGCTTATGGCGGCCGGTTGCCGATGATTCCCGGATGCGCCACGCCTTCGGAGGTGCTGGGGCAATACGAACTCGGTGCCAATGTATGCAAGCTCTTCCCTGCATCGCTTGTCGGCGGGGTGAAGTGGCTGGATGCCGTGGATCCGGCCATTCATCGCTTCATCCCGATCATGCCCACCGGCGGCACCACGTGTGAAAACATTCCCGACTATGTTCAGTCCGGAACCCTGCTTCTGGGCGGCTCTTTCAGCATGATTCCGAAGGACGTGCTGAAGAAGATCGAATCGGAACAGGACTACGACCTGCTGGCCGAAGAGTTCCGCAAAATCAAAGCCATCATCGATGCCGCCCGCAGCCGGAAGTATCCCGGACTCGATTTCAAAACGGCAACGCTGGCGCAAATCGAAGCGAGCACGGGACGCGAGTTCAACACGGCATCGCATCGCCTCGCCTGACACAGCCCTTCTCCAAAAGAAAATGCCCATCGCCATCAACCCCGCCTCGGTGTGCAAGTACGACATCGTATCTCTCGGCGAAGTCATGATTCGTCTCGATCCGGGCGAAGACCGGATCCATACCGCGCGAACCTTCCGGGCATGGGAAGGCGGCGGTGAATACAATGTGGCCCGCGGCCTCCGGCGCTGTTTCCGCAAACGCGCTGCCCTCGTTACCGCCATCGTGGAGAATCCCGTCGGGCGTCTGCTTGAGGACCTGATTCTTCAGGGCGGCGTGGACATGGAATATGTAAAATGGGTGCCCTACGACGGCATAGGCCGCTCGGTGCGCATGGGCCTCAACTTCACCGAGCGCGGCTTTGGCATGCGTGGCGCGGTGGGATGTGCCGACCGTGGCCACACAGCCGTTTCGCAATTGAACAAGGGCGAAATCGATTGGGAAAAGATCTTTGGTCAGCATGGTGCGCGGTGGTTCCATACGGGCGGCATCTTCGCCGCGCTCTCCGAGACGACGCCCGAAGTGGTGGAAGAGGCTGTCCAGACCGCGAAAAAGTACGGCACCATCGTATCGTACGATCTCAACTATCGCCCTTCGCTGTGGAAGGGCATCGGCGGCAAAGCCAGGGCGCAGGAGGTAAACCGGAAGCTTGCGCCCTTCATCGACGTGATGATCGGCAACGAGGAAGACTTCACCGCATGCCTGGGGCTTGAGGTCGAAGGAACGGATGAGCATCTTTCCTCCATCGATCCGGTCAGCTTCAAAAAGATGATCCAAAAGGCCGTGGCGGAGTTTCCAAACTTCCAGGCCGTGGCAACGACTTTACGCAACGCGAAGACCGCCTCGACGAATGACTGGGGCGCGGTGCTTTGGATGGATGGGCAGTTCTTCGATTCAATCATGCGCCCCAGCTTGGAAGTTCTCGATCGCGTTGGCGGCGGCGATTCCTTTGCCTCCGGGCTCATCTATGGCCTGCTGGAAGGCAAGGATCCCGGTGCGTGCGTGGACTACGGCGCGGCCCACGGCGCCCTGGCCATGACCACGCCGGGCGATACTTCGACCGCGTCGCTGGAGGAAGTCGAGAAGCTGATGCGCGGCGGAGGAGCGCGGGTCGATCGATAAGTCCGCGAAAAAGATTCACCGGCAAATTCACATGAAACTCGGCTTTGGACTCTACCGTCACATGCTCAACCAGGAGCATTACGATTTCGCTCTTCAATGCGGGGCGACCGACCTGGTGGTTCACCTCGTGGATTACTTCAATCTGGGCGAGCAGAAATCGAAGGATCAACCCATCGGAGGCTTGAACGGTTGGGGCGTCGCAGGAGATACGGAAAAGATCTGGGAAGTCGCGGATCTCAAGGCGCTGAAGGCACAAATTGAGCAGACCGGTTTGCGCTGGCACGCCATCGAGAACTTCGATCCCGCGCATTGGCACGACATCCTGCTCGATGGCCCCAAGCGCGCGAAGCAGCTCGAACAAATCAAGCAGATCATTCGCAATGTCGGCGAGGCTGGTATCCCGGTCATTGGCTACAACTTTTCGCTCGCCGGGGTTGCCGGTCGCGTAACAGGCCGCACCTCGCGCGGCAATGCGGAGTGCGTCATCATGAACGGCATTCAGGAAGTAAACACGGCGCCCATCCAGTCAGGCATGGTCTGGAACATGTGGTACGCCAAACCGGGCGCAGGCACGATGCCGGTGGCCTCGCACGAGGAATTGTGGCGCCGCCTGGAGCGATTTCTCGAAGAAGTCGTGCCCGTCGCTGAGAAGGCAGGGGTGCGTCTGGCCGCACATCCGGATGACCCACCACTCGACCGGGTGCGACAGCAGCCGCGTCTCGTCAATCAACCGCATCTTTACGATCGCCTGCTCGCCGCGAAGCCAAGCTGGCACAATGCGATCGAAATGTGCTTGGGCACCATCCAGGAAATGACCGAAGGCGACGTGTACGAAGCCGCCGACAAGTATTCCAGATTCGGAGCCGAGGGCTTGAATATGATGCCCTACCTTCACCTGCGAAATGTCCGCGGGAAGGTGCCCTGCTATCAGGAGACCTTTATTGATGAAGGCGATATCGATGTGCTCCGGATCATGCGCATCCTGAAGAAAAACCGGTTCGACGGAGTCATCATCCCCGATCATGCTCCGCAAATGGCTTGCGCCGCGCCCTGGTACGCGGGAATGGCATTCGCAATGGGCTACTTGAAGGCTGCGATGCAGGCGGCGTGAGACCGACGATCCTATGAGCAGATTCCTTATCGGTTCGATCAATACCCCAGGCCCATGGTTCCACGCTACTGGCGAAGGCATTACGGTCTGCGCGCTGGACGAGGATACTGGCGAAATCTCTCGCATCACAACTTCGCCGGGAATCGAGAACGCAATCTGGATGACGCCTTCTCCGCATGGCCTTCTCGTCGCGACGGAACGTTTTCTTGGCGATGGGGAATTGGCAGCCTTTGACGCTTCGTTCTCGCGCATCGGCCAAGCGCAAACGACGCCTGGCGGCGCGATCTGCCACCTCGCATTATCACCGGATGGCGCGAGCATTTACGCGGTCAGTTACTTGGGCGGCGTCACCGTGCACGCGTTGGACGAGAGCGGCATTCATCCTGCCCACCAATTCATCGCCTACGAAGGCTCCGGCCAAAACGAACGGCAGGAAAAACCTCATCCTCACCAGGCGGTTGTTTCCCCGGATGGCAAAAAACTCTTTGTCTGCGATCTCGGAAGCGACAAGATTTGGGTCCACCCCATCGAAGGACCGAAGCTCGGCCCCGCACAAGGCATTGAAGCGCCCCCGGGCAGCGGCCCGCGCCATCTCGTCTTTCACCCGACGCTTTCATCCTTCTACCTGCTATGTGAACTCGACGGGATGGTGCATACATACGACGGCGAATCCTACCGCTTGATTGCATCCCATTCCGCCGTGCCGTCGGACTTCACCGAAGTCCCAGGCGGCGCCGCGACCAAGCTGCATCCCTCTGGCGCGTCCCTGGCGGTCTCCATACGTGGCAGCGACAATATCGCCGTGTATCTCTTCGACACGCTTGGTGGGCTGCGTCCGGCAGCGAACTTCTCCACACGAGGCAAAGCCCCGCGCGATTTTGCATTCTCCCCTTCCGGTCGCTGGCTCCTCGCGCTGAATCAGGATTCCGACACCGTTGTTCCCTTTGAATTCGATCCTTCCAGCGGACTGCCCACTGGCCGCGTCGGCGCGGCTTTCCAGATCGGCTGCCCTGTGTGCGCCAATTTCTAATTTCTCCATCCAAACTTCCATGCCCGCCTTCAAGCCTTTCCAAATCCCCAAGCCGTCCGCAAAAGAGAGCGCACTATTCGATCGAATCAAAAAGGAACTGTACACGCCGGTCGTCGGAGACATTCTCGATACCCTCGGCTTGTACCACCAGTTCCTGCCGCAGCCCATCCAGCCGGCACTCTTGGAAATGAAGCTCGTCGGCCGCGCAATGCCGGTAGTGATGATCGACGTATTCGGCCCGCAAAAAAAGCCGTTTGGGCTGCTCACCGAGGCGCTCGATCAGCTCGAGCCCGGTGAAGTTTACCTGTGCTCGGGCGGAGACATGCGCTGCGCCTACTGGGGCGAACTGCTCACGGCCACGGCCCGCACACGCGGTGCAGCGGGTGCGGTGGTGAATGGCTTCCATCGTGATACGACGAAAATGCTCGAGCAGAACTGGCCGGTCTTTAGCCGCGGCCGCTATGCGCAGGATTCGTCAGTGCGTACACAAGTAACAAACTTCCGATGTCCCATCGAAATCGGCGGCGTGTGGGTGGAACCAGGCGACCTGATTTTTGGTGATCTCGACGGCATGGTCGTGATTCCGAAGAAGGTAGAGGCCGAGGTGATCGAGAAAGCCCTGGAAAAAGCCCGGCAGGAGAACGTCGTGCGCAAGGCCATCGAAGCGGGCATGAGCTCGACAGCCGCTCTCAAAAAGTACCGCGTGCTTTGATCCGAATTCCTAACTTCGTCATTTGAAAGAGAGATCCCCCATGTGTCTCGACCTGTCCGACAAAACCATTCTTCTAACTGGCGGCCTTGGAGCCATCGCCGAATTCGTAGTCAAAGCGCTTCAGGGAGCCGGAGCAACGCTCCTCATCACGGATCGCGTGCCAGAAGCGGAGGCGAAGAAAAAACTGGAGTCGTGGGGCATTCGCGCGACCTATCTCGAACTCGACGTCACTAATGCCGATGCCGTGATGCGCGTCGCGGACGCCGCTTTCGCGCAACATCCCGGGATCAATATCGCCCTGGGCCATGCCGGCGGCACGGGCGTGTTTCCATTCGACACCTGCACGCAGGAGAATTTCGATTCCATCTTCAAATTCAACTTCACGGCGCAGACTTACTTCGCGCGCGCGGTATTGGCCCAGTGGCGCAAGCGCAGTTGCGCCGGTCACCTTATCTTCACCTCGTCCTATGTGGCGCAAATCCCGATGGAAGGCATCAGCGCCTATGTCTCCGCCAAAGCCGCTCTCGAAATGTTCGCCAAAAATCTCGCGCTCGAGTACGCCAAACATCAAATCCGCATCAACTGCATCAGCCCCGGCAATGTAGCCGCGGGAAGTTCCAAGCTCGTTTACGACAACGATCCCATTTACCGGGCCTGGGTGGACCGGGTTTCACCACTGGGAAAACGTAACTCGCCGGAATCCATTGCAAACGCGTTCCTGTACCTTTGCTCGCATCTGGCCGATGAGGTGGACGGCTTCACGCTTCGCGTGGACGCCGGAGTCGGGTTACCGAAGCTGGGGTGAGGTTTGACAGCATACGCTCCACGAATTCGGCTACATCGACGTGCCGAAGCGCTTCACCGCTGTGGCATCGTTGTCAGCTTTGAGTACCTGCGGCGGCTGGATTATCTTTGACGACTAAACGGCGGCTACCTACATGCGTCTCAACAAATGGCGGAGATTTTATCCAGACCGTATCAAGAGCATGGAGAGTTACACGACATGAGGGCTAACCGCATAGAGGCCGACGGCGATGACGCCCATTTAGAATTCGGGCTTTATTCCGCCACGGTTCATGCGAAGCGTTAGGCGCTTTCAAGCGCCCATTCCAAGACTGTGATCCACGGACTCGCATACGTCGTTCTCTCCGCAATCCATATCCTCGCGGCGTCCGCCTGGTTTGGAGCCATGTTTTACAGCCTCGCAGTACTCCATCCCCGCGCTCGTGCATTCTTCGCGACGCAATCGCAGTTTGAAGCGTTCATTACATTCATTGCCGCCGGCGCTCGCTGGAAGGTTCTTTTGGGTTGTGCTGTCATTGCTGTGACAGGACTCATCCTTACCTGGCTCCACGGATCTACTTCTTTCGCATGGCAGGCTTGCATCGGCGCCAAGGCGCTTTTGTTCACGATCGCTGTATCCATCTTTGCATATGCTTCCTGGTTCGCGTGGCCCGCACGCATCCTCGCCGCTCCCGATGAGATTCCGGCATTCCAGCGTCGCTTCCGCTTCATCGCCGTTGCTCTAATTGCCCTCGTCGTACTCTGCTTTCTCCTTAGTGTCCTCGCGCACCATGAACATGACTTTTATTTTCAACCTGGTTCGAAGTTGGATCGGCTGTCAGATCATGAGCAAGCCTCTGCACATTTGAATCTGAGCGGAACAAATCGGGAACCAGGCGAGGCCGAAGTCGAAGCCAAATTTGTATCGATCGGATCGGGAACCGAGGAGTTAAGCTTTGACTGGCTAAAAGAACCGCTTCAGAAGAACTCCGAAGAAGGCGCGCCAGGACACTCCCAACCAACCGCCCCTTCGAAATGAATCCATTTGATTTCAACTTCAGTGCTGTATCGGCCCTCGCTCCCGCTGGTAGTGGCGCCCGCACTTAATCATTCGGTTACAACATGATCCCGGAGCCCCGATATCTGCGGAACACCGAAGCGGTGGTGAATGCGTTCGGGTATTGGCCCAGATTTCATGACGCGCCAGTAATTGCTTTTCACTACGACCAAGGAGGCAGCGGTGCCGTGGACCTCATCCTGCATGGCTGGGAAACGACCCCTGAGGTCGATGAGCGAGGATACTTCAAGTTGAGTAAGCACCACCTGGTTCGGTTTGCGTTCCATGGGATTTCTGACGCGGACCTGGATCACTTCATCTGCGGGAACATCCTCTTCCAACTGGGGTTTTCGAGCCCGGAGGAATTCGCTGCCGCCGGGAGGTTTTCTGTTGATTTGGACTCGGCAATGGGCGGTGACCTCTGCGGTTCGTTCTCTGCAGCGGCGGGCGAGGTGCTGGAAGTAACGCCGTGCGACAGAGAGGGCCGGAGACCCGAATCGATACTGTGATTCTTGCCGTCACCGATGGACTGACGAGCAAGACCCTGCACGGATGGAACGGCAGCGGTTACAAACGAGGCTGAGGAAGGTTCACAACGCAAAAATGGCTACCAAATGCAGCTAACTGAGGAGTAGAAGCCGCGGTGGTTTCCCGAGGATCGGATCGGGAGCCCGGTGGACGCAGGGTGTTACCGGGCAGCCGGGAAATTCGATCGCAATCCGCCAGAGGTTAAATCGGCCGAATGAATAGGGCTTAGCACCCGGGATCGTGTCGTAGTGAAGATCGTAAAAATGATCATTCAACCACTCCTCGAACTGTTCGTCATCGGTGCCTCCAAAGAGAGCCAGAAGCTTCCGGCGCATTCCGGGAACTTCCACACGGCGGATTGCTTCGCCGATGCACAGGCCCTCGCTTGAGGCTCCATGGTAAGTGCACAGGTAAGTAGCAGCTTCATCCGTGGCACTGTCCGCATGGAATGAGCAGACATCGGTACGCATCGGCTCGGTCTCGCCATGGTCGAGATAGCCGTTCACTGTATCGAGCACAGGGTCCAGGCCGGACTCGCGCAGCATCCGCAGGTCGTCGAGAAGGGCCTGCACGGCGATCTGGCCGCCGGAACTGAGGGGGAGTGCTTTCAGTTGACCGTCGTCGATCGGGGTGATTCCCGGGCCGGGCGCCAGCCGCGCGACTACCTCGGCGAAATCGCCCGTCAATGTGCGCGGCCAGCAGAGTGCATTGACTCCATTTCCAAAAGGAGTGGAGACGAGCTCCTCGAAACTCGCGACTTGTCTCACGCAGGAACAGGGGGTGGAAAGGGATGAATCTGGAATCACGGAAAATGGAGAACAGCGATGGAAGCGCGATACTCGCCCTCCACAAGAGCAAAATCTGAACCTGTGCGAATCGGTGGAATCGGTGAGCGAGTCGAACAGCTGAAACCGCTGGTCGGCTACGACACTTATCCGATCACTCGCTCCGTTAAATCTTTGTGGTGCCGTTTGTCACGGCTCCGCCGCCTTCTTCCTTCTCGAGGGGATGTTGTCAGAATTCCGCGCTACACGCCGGACTTACCGATGCAAAGAGAAATGCTCGTTCGTGGCGGCGCCAGCGTTCCCAGCAATCCGGAAGGGTGAGCGCTTCGAGAAGCGCGCTTCCAAGCTCGTAGATCGTCCGGTCGTAACCCAGTTGGCCATAGACCTCGATTCCCCATTCCATCTCATCGGTCAAAAGACGAAAGAGTTCGCGATCATGCGCACTCGGAAAATCGAGATCGTCCGGATGATCGTACGCGTGCTGGCAGGTCGCGAGGTCAAGTGAATGGTGCCTCCGGCAGGTATGTGGCCGCACCTCGTAAACGCTGCATTGGCCGTCTTTCAGCAGGGCGCAAACAAAATTACTCTTGATGAGTTCCATCGGTGTCAGTGCAAGCACCTTTCCCGAGCGCACCATCAGCCGCTGGACCAAGTCCTCGCGTTCCGACTTTGTCCAGCGCGTGAGGATGAATGCCGCGAGGTGAAAAACTTCGTGGGCATGGACATCCACACGCAAGGAGCAACACAACGAGCATCCTGCACGGCAGACAAGCTGTATTCCCGCAGCCTGGACCTCTTGTGTCTGGATTTCGTCGAATACCGTGAGCGCCTGTGCGAGGCTTTGATGGAAGTCGGCGGGCTCCGTCGCATTGAGGAGATGCTCGACGAGGGACTCGATGGGGTAGGAAGGCATGTGTCGGGTGGACCATCGCCACGAAAGCTGGAGCGGTCCAGTGTTGATTGACCGGCAAAAGCGGAGGGCAAATCGCGCCGCTTGCCGAACAGTGTTAACGACTCGCGCAATGTCACGAGGCCTGGTTTGCCCTTTTGCACGCTCGCTCGCCGGGCGTTTTCAAGTGACTCACGCCTTCCAAGCGGAACGTCCTCATCGAGTGCATTGGCAGCGTTCGCCCTTCCGCTTTCCCCGGTGGCAGGAAGCTCCTTGGCAATCCGTGGAGAAATCTCTTCAGGCGTTGCGCGGTCGCCGAAGGCGACCCGGGTCTTCATCGCGCGATCGCGATCGATCAGATAGACCGTGTTCACATACCAGCCGTTGCCTTCGTATAAACACGCCCCTTCCACTCCGAGCGCCGGCCCTGCCAGTAGCGGATTGCCGACGACCAGGTCATCAGCAGGTAGAGCGTTCCAATTCCCGGTAATGCAAGGGCCCACAATGGTGAGCGCCCATGAAAGCGCAGCGACGGCAGGTAAGCCCCCATCATGGCCAGTAGAGCCACCAGCGAGACAAAGGCAACCGCAGCCGAAGCCGAGAACAATCCCGCCAGCGGCATCCAGAAGAGCAGGATCATCAGCGCGGTCGTGAGTGCCAGCAGCGCTATGGAGTAATGCAGTTGGGTAAATGCGTTCCGCGCCACCATGTTCCAGAGGCTCGCGAGATCAGGATAGGGCCGATGGCTGCGGACCTCGTGACTCAGCCCAAGCCACGTCCTGCCGCCCGATTCCTTCACGCGGCGTGCGAGCGTGCAGTCGTCGATGAGCGCACCCCGGATCGATGCAAATCCGCCGATCTTGCGGAGGACTTCCGTCCTGAGAAGGATGCAGCCGCCCGCCGCCGCGGCGATCCGCGACTTGGGATTGTTGGACAGAGAAAACGGATACAACAGCTTGAAGAAATAAACGAACGCCGGCACCAGCAGCTTTTCCCAAGTGCTGACCATGCGCAGTTCGGCCATCACCGACACGAGATCGAGCTTCTCGGAAACGATCTTCGCCGTGAGCACGTCGAGGATTCCCGGCAGCAACTCGATGTCGGCATCGAGGAGCAGCACAAACTCCGTATTCACCCGTTGCGATCCCTGCTCCAGCGCCCAGAGCTTCCCGCTCCAGCTTTCGGGAAGAGGCGCGCCCTGCACTATCTCGAGGCAGCCCGCATCGAGCGTTTCGCGTGCGATCTGGCTCGTTGCGTCAGTGGACTGATCGTCGATCACGATCACTCGCAGCGGGAGTTGCTGCGAGCGCAGGCCGGCAAGCGTCTGGCCAATCACTGCCGCCTCATTCCGGGCGGGAATGAGGACGGTCACTTCTGCAGCCAGCACTTTGCGATGGTGGCCCGAGCCATTCGCACTTTCTGGGATCGGCGCAATCTGCTCGCGCGTGCTCCACGGACGCCATGGCACGAGCAAAACACCGAGCCAGGCGACAGCACTGCAGAGGACGAGGATCAACATCGGGAACGCAATAGCGTCGAATCTCCTCCGCATCCAGTCGAAGAACACCGCGCCCTTCGAACGCCGGAACAGCCACTCGACAGCGCGGCATTCCTGGCCCAAGATCCCGGCCCTTTGGTTTGGAAACTCCGAACTCTCTCGCCATCATTGCCGGCAACGGCGCCTATCCCTTCGCCATGGCCCGTGCCGCGCGCGCGGCGGGTGTCGCACGTCTTTCCGTGGCCGCGTTCGTGAATGAAACCGATCCCTCGCTCGCTTCACTGGTAGACGAGATCGAATGGATGCGAGTCGGTCAGCTCGGGAAAATGCTCGGATTCCTGAAGAAAACCGGCACACGGCACGCCGTCATGTCCGGCCAGATTCATCCAAAAAATCTCTTCGATCTTCGCCCCGATCTCAAAGCGCTGGTCCTGCTCGGCAAGCTGAAGCAGCGGAACGCAGAATCGATTTTCGGTGCCATCGCGGCCGAGATGAGCGCCGTCGGTGTCGAGCTGCTGCCCGCCACGACTTACATGGAGGA
>FTCV01001865.1_pt1 | contig 15811 bp, 16 predicted proteins | sample 1639691 | NCBI WGS metagenome assembly FTCV01 (sample SAMEA3914864, study PRJEB12502) | metagenome | biome: forest; material: soil | place: USA | collected 2012-03-12 | depth 0.3 m
GCGTCAAAGTAATCGGCCGCCATGGGATTCAGCCGCACCGATTTCGCGGTCCGGACGAGCGACGGCCGCAACATGGTTCTCCTCGAGGAGATCACGTACACCGCTCGTGATGGCCGGGTGATCACGATTCCCGCCGGATCCGCCAGCGACGGCGCCAGCACGCCGCCGGCACTGTGGCCTACGCTGCCGCCCTTTGGCCGCTATTGGCCGGCCGCGTTCCTTCACGATTACCTCTACCGCTGCAGCGACCTGCCCAAAGCGCTATGCGACGATCTCCTCCTCGAGGCGATGCAATCGCTCGGCGTGGAAGCACTCGAGGCGCGCGTCATTTACGAGGGCGTCCACTACGGCGGCGCGAGCAGCTTTGCCGAAGACCGCGCGGCCCAGGCCAAATCCGCATGAAACTGCTCACCTGGCTATTGTTCCGGTACGCCGGCGATCCACGGCTCGAATATCTCGAGCTGGCAATCACGGACGAGCTCAACCTTCGCGCCAGTTTCACGGCCCACGGCCAGAAATCCCCGAATCAACAGGACCCGTGGTCCGACCTCCTTTGGCTTCTCGCGGCCGTAACCGTCATCTGGCTCATCGCACGTCTGCCTCTCCACTGATTTCGCCATGATCCCTCAATCCGCAATCGACCTCATCCTTGAATCCGAAGGCCTCGACCAGCCGGCCGCATGGCCCGGCGGCGACAGCGGCATCACAATCGGCATCGGCTACGACCTCGGCTACGCCGACCCGCATAACTTCGTCCAGGACTGGCAGCGGTATCTCGGCCCGGGCCAGATCGGACGCCTTTTGACCGCAATCGGAAAGCGCGGCGCCGCGGCAAAAGCGATCGCGCACACATTCGACGACATCTCCATCGCACGGCATGACGCAGAGACGGTCTTCATCCTGCGCACCATTCCGGACGAAGAGGCCAAAACCGCCAGGGCGTTCCCTGGCTGCGAATTGCTTCCGGACGCCGCCCGTGGCGCCCTCGTCTCTTTGATCTACAACCGCGGCCCGGAAATGGCCGATGCAAAGGACGATCCGGACCACAACCGTCGCGAAGAGATGCGCGCGATCCATAGCGCGATTGCCCGTTTCGCCGCTCTCCCCGAAGACGAACACGAATTCGAGCTAGCCTACTATCTCGAGGAAATCGCCGCCCAGATCCGCACGATGAAGCGCCTTTGGGTCGGCAAAGGCCTGGATGGCCTGATAAAGCGCCGCGAGGCCGAGGCAAAGCTCGTCGAGAGCGCGATACCGGTCGAACGAGCGACCGCGGCTTAGGTACGCGCCGATAATGCGGCGGCGTGTAGTCGCGCCCACCTGCCTGAGTGGGGAGAACAAAAACCGACAGTCACTGTCGGTTTTGAAAGACATGGAAGGGAGGAAAATCCCAAATGCGCCGAAATCGGCGCATTAAAAAGATTCATTCTGTTTTTCTTCTTTTAATCAATCGGGCGACTGAGAGCTTCGTCGCATTGCCGCTGCAAAGCTCGATGATGTGGTCTGGTTCCGATACCAGCCACACGTAAGAGTCCCATGCAATCTCGACAATGGCCTTCTTGAACTGCGACGTAGAGCGGTCAAGGAACGCCGTCAAGAAGGCCAAGTGCTCCTCTTCGAAACCCGCATTCCTGGCGATGAGGGTCAATGCTTCCTTGCGTTGCCGGTTGATTGGTCCGTCGGTCGCAACCACTTCGGTGAAGACCACCAGCAGATCGCTACCGCTGGCATCATCGCCAAGGTCAACCAGAATGATGTCGGGCAGCGCCTCGGAGGGGTCAATCACGATGCCGAGCGTTGCAGCCAATTGCTCGTCGCGTGCAACGACCTTGTTGCCCGATTCGGAGAGCCAAAGAACGTGGGGCTTTTTCAGGAAGCGGGGCGCGAACTGCTCGATTACAGCCTTGGCAATGATGCTCGATGGTCCTGCGCTCAGAGCTCGGGTCTCACCATTGGGGAAACGCACATGCACTGCGTCCGCGGCCGAAAGCGCTCCACTGGCAACAAGTGCCTGACGCGCCAGCGCCGTCTTCGACAAGTGTTTGGCTCGCCACACAGTGGCCGCCGTCAAAAAATCGTCGTTCGATAGCGCCGGATCAAAGAGTGTGGCAAAGTCGGCTTCCAAGGCGTAACGCCCTTTGCTCGATGTTGTTGCCAGTCCCTTCCGTTCGACTACAGCCCGGACGGGGATGAATCCTTCTCCGATTGTTTCGTCGCGGATCGGCTCACGGGTGGTGTCGGCGAACCACGGCACGCCTACAGGCGGTACGTAACCGTTTTTTGCGGACTGTTCATACCAGTCTTCCCTTGTTCGATCGTCAAGGAGAGCGCTCTGTTCTTCGGTCATCCGGCAAACCTGATTAGGACGAATCCACCTCTCCGACCCTTCAATCGCCTTGGCGTAGAGGCATGTGAAGACGGTCTTAGCTGCCATCTCCCTAATCAGGTAATTTCGATGCTCGGTACCTTCCGGGAAAATGACCAGCAGGCGGGATTGGATGTCCGTAACAGAAAGAATCGTCATTGTGCATGCCCCTTGTAGAACGACGCAATCTTATCTTCCACCTCGATGTTACTGGCGCCGCGAGACAGCATTGCTTCGACCGTCTTGGCCTCCTCCACACTCGGCAAGGGCAGCGCTTCGAGTTCGTAGGCCGATACCGCAACGCTTCCGCTAATGCAGCGAAATGCTCTATCTACCGCTTCAGAGTTCAGAATGGCGGAAATCGTCTCAGGGGCGACTTTCTTGCGGCCGTTTGCATAGACGATGTTCAGATGGTTCTCCACCACAACACCACCGGCCCGGTTGATGAACGCCTGGGGAATGACGGCGCTTAATAAACGGCGCTCCTGCTCCTTTGCAGTGGTTCGCTGCAGGAGTACGCATTCCTTACGGGTGATCAGATGCGGCTGGTTGTGAAGCTCGATGTAGGGTGCATGGTTTCGGCGCTCGGCACTGAACCCAAAGCCCGCAGCCGTCACGGATTCCGCCCAGATGATGGGAAGCTCGCCATTCGACTTTGCATGTCGCAATTGCGGCTTGTGCCGGTTCCACACAAGCTGTCCGGTAGACACCTGATAGCCGAAGGCGGACAAGCGGGCCGGCATTTTGGACATCGCTTGGATGTAGGCTGCATCCTGCGCCGCTCGCGGAATGATCCACGGACCACCATTGGTTGGGACGCGCACCTTGCCAATGGGTTCAACGGCAGCTTGCTCAATGTCCTGTGGTATGATCAGAGATACCGATGCCGCCTTCTTCGAGCTACCGACGTGGTAGGCCACCAGGGTCGTCTCCTGCAGCACATCGTCAAAGACGCCATCGCGATCGGCGATGAAGTCGAAGGCAATAGGCGTTGTCTCGTTAGTCAGGATCTCCCGTAGCGCCTTGAAATACTGCCCGCCAAGGAAGGATGTTGGCGTCAGGTAAGCAATCACTCCGCCCCGCTTTACCAGGCGCAGCGCCAAGTCAGTAAATAGGCCGTAGAGGTTCGCATGCCCATAAAGCGAGCGGGCATATTGGGCTCGCATCGTTTCATCCAGCTTCACGCGCCCATAGGGCGGATTCCCAATAACCAAATCGACCTGGTTCAGATTGTCGTGCTTGAGTGCGTCGCCAATGCTCACCACTTGCGGGAGCCGCTCTTTCGCAGCCACGCACAGGGACAACAGGGACGCCTCCAGCAGAACCTGCGTCATCCAGGCGGCGAACGGGTCCAGTTCGATCCCACGCAGCCGGGCAACAATGTCTTCGAGGATCGGCTTTGCTGATGTTTTAGTGGTGCGCTTGAGCATGCGCATCGCAACGGGCGACAAGAACGCTCCGCCACCACACGCCGGATCAATTGCCGAGCAGGTGCTGAAATCTGTCCCCGCCTGTTCAGCCAACTCCAGCAGCCGATTCACCATCGACGGCGGCGTGTAATACGCGCCCATTTCGCAGCGCATGGCTTCGGGCAGCATAACGGTGTAGATCGAGCCAATCAGGTAGCCCGTATATTCAACGGGGAACGATGCAACCAGGGCACCGATGTCTTTAGCCAGGCGGGCGGCTTCCTTGGACAGAACGGGCAAGATAAGCCCATGGGATCGAATGCTCCACTTGCTGCCCTCTGCCCTGCACAACTCCCTCCAGTAGGCGCTCAGCGTAGCCGTGCAGAACGCTCGTGCGACAGACAGGCGGGATACGTCATTCTGTGCAGCTTCTGCATGCCGCCGTGCTCTGGTCTTAAGCACTCGATACTGCTGCAGCACATCCAGCGAGGGCGCCTCCTTGGCTGGCAGTAATTGGGCTCCGTCCATTAGCATTCCGGTTGGCAGTCAATCATGTATTGCGGTTTCCGAGCATGCCATCATGCCGGCGTCGCTGAATCAGAAATTTTCGGCGCTCAGTGTTTCGGTTTGGTGTTGGACTTCGGTGGACTCGGAGTGAGAAAGGCAGCATCTTCTGCGCTAGGGATCAAAGAGGAAGGGGGCGTCTCAGAAAACAGAAAAAATCGTACGCAAGCGGATTGAACAGTTTAGAGCTTGGTCAAAGCAGCTTGAATGGCCGCCGTTGGACCGAGGGGTGCTTTCGTGTCAATCCGTTCGATTCCGCGGATAAACTCCGTCAGGCCCGGCGGAGATTGAACCCGAGGACCACCTCCGTATTCCGACGTCCGGGAGTGGACATGAATTAATTCAATTGGCATAGTGTTCGCATGAATACTATTCTGGAACAGCTCCGCATTGCAAATGAAAGTCGACTCCGCGCCTGGCGCGCGCTCCAGTCGATCCGCAAAGCCCTGACATGGACGGCTAGGGCGGCCTCGCGTTCTCATGTCTGATTGGTCCAGTGTTCGGCGGAGTTGCTTTGCTTTTCGCTGTCATTCCGTCTGCCGTTTTGTTTTTCCGCTATAAGTGCCCCCGCGACCGCCGCAGCCTATCGGTGGCTCCTTCCCGCCATAAATTTCTGGGGTTCGGTCGTAGCCACCGTATATTCGAGCGGATGCCTGAAGAAGATCTCTACATAGAAGTGAAGGATGCCAGCGGCGAAGTCTTCATCGCGGCCGATTTCCGCCCATTCATCCCCGAACTGACCGAATACGCCGAGCGATTCGGACTGACTCTTCGCCAGGCAGCCGAATCGGCAGTCGCCAACTTCCTAGAGAACGCCATTATCAATCCGGCAGAGGTCTTGGACCTACTGAAAAGAGATCCGTGGGTTTTTCAATTCGCTCTGGAGGGTGGCGGGAAGGTCGAAGTCTCCATGGCCGATTACGCCGCCGAGATCAAAGATATGGCCAAAGGCGTAGGCTGCACTCTAAAGAAGGCAGCCGAAGCTGTGCTGCTCGCCAATGCCGATGAACTTAGGCCGCGGCTGCGGTGGATCGAGAAGGACGAATCCGAGTAGCTTGCACGGGCGTCTCGTTAGCGGGCGGACGGTTTGTAGCAGATTGTAGCAAAATTCGACGCCGTTTTTCGTTTTGAGGCCGTTTCCTTTATCCGCCTTAACTACCGAAATCCCTCGTTTTCCCCTGTATTTTGACGGAATTGCACTTTTTCGAGAGTGCGCCCGGCGGGGGTCGAACCCACAACCTTCGGCTTCGGAGACCGACGCTCTATCCAATTGAGCTACGGGCGCTTTCTCAAAGCGCTGCAAAAACCCGTTTTCGGGTACAGCGGACCGGAAAAGTAGCGGATTTCACCAAAACGGCAAGAGACATCCCTGCAAATTCGCATTTTTGCGCTTCCAGCCCTCCTCCGATGCGCTTTCGGGCCTTGCTCACCGGGCGGTGGCGCCCGCCGGTCGCAGAAAGACCGTTCGGCAGGGTAGCCTTCGCGCACATCCTTTGCTATGGCATTGCGGATGGCTGAGCCTGCTCCAACTTCCGCGTGCCTCGAAACCATCCAGGGTGAACGGATCATCCTGTCCGGCAATTGCTCCATGGGCCGGCTTTCGGAGAATACCATCCGCATCATTTCAGAGCGCGCATCACGCCGGCATGCAACGATCCACCTGCAGGATGCCGGGGAATACTGGCTCATCGATCTCGGGAGCGTGAATGGCACCCTGCTCAACGGGCGGCGCCTCAGTCTTCCGACGCGACTCACCGATGGCGACCGTATCTGCGTGGCAGGCGAGGAATTCACCTTTCGTGCGGCTGAATGCACTGCGAATGGCGGCGAGACTGTCTGCGGCGAGACGCTGCTCATGGCTCCGGAAATCAGCAATGAACCCTGCTGGCTCATGCTCGCGGACGTCGAAGGCTTCACTCCGCTGAGCCAGCGTCTCGATCCAAGCGCCCTCGCCGTGATGATGGGGCGCTGGGTCCTTTCCGGGAAAAAGATCGTCGAAGAGCACGGTGGCGTCGTGAACAAGTATCTCGGCGACGGCTATCTCGCCTTCTGGCGTGGCGGAGCGGATCTCGCGAAGGACATCTGCGCGGTGGCGACGGCCTACCAGGAAATGCAAACCAATGCAGATCCGCCATTCCGCGTCGTGTTTCATTTTGGAGTGATCACGATTGTCGGCTCCGCCACGCTGGGAGAGGAAAACCTGATCGGCCCTGAGGTCAATTTCGTCTTCCGGATGGAAAAGGCCGCGGGTTCCGCCGGGGTGCATCTGTGTGTCAGCGAAAAGGCGGCCGAGCATCTCAATCCTTTCCTGTCCGTCACAAGCGTCCCGGGAGAATTTGACTTCAAGGGATTCGAAGGGAAAAAACGCATCTTCGCAGCGAAAGCGAAGTAGCGTTTCGCGGATCTGGATCGCAGTCGGAGCGCATGGAGTCAACGCAATGGAACGCATGGATATGCGTTCTGAGCGCTGTGACTGACCGCCCGGGCGCAGCCAGACTGCGCTGACAATTCTTTTACAATCGCCTCACTGCGCGGTGACAATTCGATTGGGAAGAGATGCGATTCTTAAGGCATGAGAGCGATCATCCTTTCCATCAGTCTCCTGACCGCCACTCTGGCCTTGGCGGAATCTCCTCAATATGTCGCCCACGAATGGGGCACCTTTACCTCCGTTCAGGGCGCCAACGGCGTGCAAATCGAATGGAACCCGCTGACCATCGTGGATCTGCCGGTCTTTGTGCATAACCAGACGGGAATTCCCGGGTTAAGCCTCCTGGCCAAAACCGCATTTATCTGCAGGCAACGCATGGAAACTCCCGTCATCTATTTCTACGCGGATCAGCCTCTGGATGTGGATGTGGCCATCGACTTTCCCGGCGGACACATCTCCGAATGGTACCCGGAAAAGACATCCCAAGCCCGCCTCGCCGAAGTCCAGACTGCCAGTGAAACAAAGTCGGCCCACCAGCCGTCGCTACTCTGGGAAAAGGTGCACGTTCTGCCAAAGGATACCGTGCCAGCAGGCTCAGACCTCGCGATCGACCAATCCAATAGCCACTACTACGCAGCACGCGAAACCGACTCCAATCTCGTACAAACGACTTCAAAAAAAGGAGCGCCGGAGTTCGAGAAATTCCTCTTTTACCGCGGCACCGGTGATTTCCAGGCCCCGGTAACCGTCAAGCTCGAGGGAACCGATCATCAGACCATCCGGATCGAAAACCGGACCACCGAAGAGTTACTCGACTTGTATCTCTTCCAAAACAACGGTGCTCATCGTGGCTGGCTCAAGATCCCACGGTTGAGTCCCAATGAAACGCGCTCCGTTTCGCTCTCGGAACTGACCACCGTCGAATCACAGTCAGACCTCACGAAAATCCTGAGTGGCGAATTCCGGGAGGCACTCATCCGCCACGAACTCTATCCCCGCGAAGCCGCGGCCATGGTCAAGACTTGGGAACAATCGTGGTTTGCCGAACCCGGTTTGCGGGTCCTCTATCCGATCGCCCGTCATAGCACGGACAGCTATCTGCCGATCCACTTCACGCCGGCCCCAAAGGAACTCGTTCGCGTCATGGTGGGACGGGCAGAGATCATTACTCCCGAGGTTGAAAAGAAGATGGAAGATGCAGTGAATCGCTATGTGGCGGTTAAGGACGACAAGGCAGCCCGTGCGCTGATTGCAGATGAAGTCCATCGCTACGGCTATGGCCGCTTCGACGAAGCGATCGTCCGTCTGTTGGTTGGTGACTCCACCCGGAGCAAGGATTTCGTCTCGCTCTCGTGGGAACTGATCTCGGAAGCCACTGCACTCGATCGCGCCGCCGTGCAATCGGCCGCCGCCGCAGCGGTTACGAATCCAGTACCAGCGCCAACGAAGGGGTAACTCGTTAGTTACTACAGCCTATCTTAAGACCAAATTTCCAAATTTTGCCAAATTACCAAATGAAGACGGATGCAGTCATATCGGCTGCAACTTCACTGAAAAGCCGCCATGGGCACAGCCCTCAGAAATTTGGTCATTTGGTAACATTTGGAAATCTGGCCAAAATCATCCGCCCGCCTTCAAAGCGTTCGTGCACCGTCCGGAGAACAGGTTCCATGAGTCCATAAGCCTCACCTGTGCGGCTTCCCTTCCCTCCTCCACCTCGTTTCTCATCGTGACAGAGCGCCCAAATTAGCTATGGCAAAAGTGTGCCAAAAACTTCCCATCCAGCCGTCAAAATTCGCGTTCGCGTCGTCCGGGGCGAAGAAGATGCATTTGGACCCGGCAAGGCACAGCTACTGGAATCGCTGCTCGAGACGGGGAGCCTGAATCGCTCCGCCAGCGCGATGAAGATGTCCTACGTCAAAGCCCTGGCGCTCGTTCGCACCATGAACACGCACTTTGTCGAACCGCTGGTCGTCCTCTCCCGCGGAGGAAAGAACGGTGGCGGAACTCAGGTCACTGAGACCGGCCTTGCTGTTCTGGCCGCGTATCGAAAGATGCGCGAAGCGAGCGAGGCCGCGGCGGCGGCTGATTGGAAGCAATTACAACGCCTGCTTCGGGACTGATCACTTGCCGGACTCTGGAAGATTGACGGGATAGAAAAGCGGGATGCCTCCCGGCTGTTTTCGGCCAAATTCGAGCAGGAAATTCTGCCCCTTTTCGCCGACGAGCCAATCCGCAAGAGCGCGCGCTCCGGCCGCGTTGATCTTCGGAAACTTCTTCGAGTTCGCCTCCATCACGACAAATGGGCGCCGCATCTCCGGGTCGCCTTCGACCAGCACTTGCATCGTGCCGATCGGGATCTTGCCATTGGTTACCGGGATACGCCCCACGACGACGTAGGCCTGATTCTTCTCCGCAAAGGCCACGATTTCCTGTGGCGACGAGGCCTCGTCCTTGAGCACCCAGCTCCCCTCCGGCTTCAGCCCCGCACGCCGCCAGAGCTTGTGCGTCAACTCACGGCTGCCCGGGCCATAGAAATCCACAAAAGGCGCCTGTGCAGCAGCGATCTTTTTCAACGCCTCCGCGCCGTCTTTCATTCCTTTGATTCTGGCAGGATCGCTAGCCGGACCCACGATCGTATGTTCGTTGCGCGCCCACGGCCGCAGGTTGGTCCCGAAGCCATCAGCCACGAGATCCGTAGTCTGGTCGCTGCTGTGCATCGTAAGCAGATCTACTTCTCCGCGCTTGAATGGCTCTGAAATGACCGCTTTCGGCCCCGTCACGACCAGCACGGTCTTCCAGCCTGTATCAGCCTCAAACTTCGCCGCCAGCTCCTGCCACATTCCCGTCATGGTCATCCCGCCGATGACCGCCACCCGGATGGGCTGCCTGGCTCCAGCTTCTGTGGAAGACGATCGCGAACAGCCCGAGCCGCTCATTACAACAAGGAACAGTAGAATGCAGATGATACGACTCATAACTCAGTAGTTACCGGCCTGCGCATCGCTCGCCGTTCCCGTGAGCCAATGCACATCGGAACGTTGCGGGTCGCCTTTGCCGACTCCCAGGTAATCGGCATCATACGCATTCACATGTCCGTCGAGAAAGAGAATGTCACCTTTTCCATTGTACGGGACGAGGCAGCCGTACGGTCTCGCCGAAGGATAAGTGCTGGCATACTGTCCCGGCGTCTCTGCAAGGAATACGGTCGATGCAGGATGCTCGATCTGGTTCAGCTTCGTCGCCGCCGGGAGATTCCATGGCGACAGATTCATGTTCATGCCGTAGCCAAGAAAAACCATGCCGCCCGGGTCTTTTGCACCCGGTCGCACAAAGATGGACCGGTCCCCCGCCCGAGGTTTCCGACCGCTGCTGACAAGCTCGCCATACCCGGGCTGGCTCAGGTAGGGCGGCAGCGCATTGAACCAATCGTCCGGGCGATCGAGCAGCATCACCGGCTGCACGCCCTGGCCGCGCCGCGGCAGATCGCTATTATGATCCGCGACATACATCCCGAGCGCCATCCCCCACTGGCGCAGACGCGATACGCTCTCGGTCTGATTTCTCAGGCTCATGACGTAACCCACTGCACTCAGCAGCATCGCCGCCAGCACGCCAATCACAGCGATCGTGACCAGTAACTCAATGAGCGTAAACCCTCTACGCCGCATGTGCTCAGGCTCGGTGGCGTCGTCGCCCCAACAGCAATACAACTGCGATTGCTCCAGACACCGCGATGCTGGGCTCAGGCACAGCCGCTGCCGCAATGATCAGGGTCGGTTCATTCGACTGTGTGGGATAGCTCCGCGAATTAAAGAGATAACTGACAGTCGTATCCGCCGCGTAACCGCGCAGGCTGACCAAGCCACCTGACAGCATATCTCCGACAAAGCTTGGATCCAGGCCAAGATTATACGTCGCTGCCGGAATCGCAGGTGGATTGGTATTTCCCACCGGTGTGTAAGTGAAGGTACCGAGCGTTCGATCGGAAGAGCTCAGCAACCCGCCCAGGCTTGTGAAAGTCACTCCATCCACAGGCGCATTCGCCGGGCTGAAGGGCAGCGCGGGCGTCCCAGAGCCTTCGCCCCAGTTATTGTTCTCCATCCAGTCGATCTTGAAGAGACCGCCGTTGATCTTGTTGAAAATCGGGTTATTCGGCTGGGTTCCCTGGGTTCCGAAGTTCGTCCCAAGTTGAAGCGTGACGCCGGTCACCTGCCAGTTGCCCACGCCAAACTGCCCGTCAAAGGTCAATTTGACCGACGCGAAATTGAACTGCAGCAGACTCTGGATCTCCCCTTCCTTCTCGCCCGCAGCGGAGATCTGCAGAGCTCCCGCCGCGCCATAGTTCAGGTTAGGCTGCCCGGCATTCGGATCCGCGCCTTCACCTGTTACCCCACCTGTTACAAATGCATCGGCAACCGGACTTAGCGACAGCGTTGCGGCCGGCGCCGAGGCGGTTAGCACGAGGAGAGAAACAAACGCGAATGGATGCTTGAGGAGAGTAGACATCGTTCTATCTGTTTTGATTGAACGCAATACCGGGCGGATCTGGCAACAAGGAAATTGCAACAATCGCCTGAACTCGAAACAGGCTGCGGCCAGATTCGCCTCGCCAGCAGCAATTACACTTACTAAGCGGCCTAAGCAGGAACGGGAACCGCCCCTTCGACCTCGGCAATCTCCGCTGCTGAGAGCCGGAAATCAGCCGCCCCGATGATTCCCTGCACTTGATCTGCGCGGCGCGCACCGACGATCGCCCCAGTCACGACAGGATCGCGAAGCGTCCAGGCAATCGCCGCTTCACCTGCAGATCTCCCATGCCTGGCCGCAACCGTCTGAAGCCTCTCAGCGATTGCAAGATTCTGGGCCAGCTTCGGTTGCTGAAATTCCGGATTGCGCCTGCGCCAGTCGTTCTCAGGCAAGCCAGCAGCCCGCTCCGCAGTCATCGCTCCAGTAAGTAAACCGGAAGCCATCGGAGAATACACAATCACGCCGATTCCTTTCTCCGCACAATAGGGTAGCTGCTCCTTTTCGATATCGCGACGGATGAGTGAATAAGGCGGCTGCAGAGACGTAATTGGCGCAATCTCCTGTGCTTGCTTCATCTCGTCCCGGCTGAAATTCGAAACACCAATCCAGCGGACCTTTCCTTCCTGCTGCAGCTCCTCGAGCGTCCCCCATCCATCCTCGGTTTCGCGCAGATCGTCGGCAGGCCAGTGAATCTGATAAAGATCGATGACATCCACCTTGAGACGGCGGAGGCTGCTCTCGCATTCCTTTCGCAGCGAATCCGCGCGCAGCGAGTAATCAACCTCGCGTTTGCCATTCCACACCATCCCGCATTTGGTGAAAACATAGGGGCGCAGGCCCGGCCACTCTTTCAGCGCCCGGGCAACGACTTCCTCGGAATGCCCGAGCCCGTACACGGCAGCGGTGTCAATCCAGTTAATCCCGAGTTCGAGCGCCTTCAAAATCGCCCCGACAGACTCCTGATCATCCTGCGCGCCCCAGCCGAATTGCCAATCGCCGCCGCCAATCGCCCAGGCTCCGAATCCGACAGGGGTAATGTGAAGATCTGAATTTCCGAGGGTGCGCGTCTGCATAATACCAAGTTCTTCGCACCGTGAGCACTCGACAGGCGCAGGGAAAGGAAAAAAGCCATCGGCTTGCTCCCGAACTGGTCTCGTCCGATACTAGCGGCGCTCGCATATGATTCCCTTGTATGACGATCAGCCTACGCGACGACCGCCTGTTGCAACCGTGACGGTCATCGTTCTGAACGTCCTGGTTTTCGTCCTCTGGCAACTTCCCAACGGCCTTCACCGCACCGTCGCCCTCGCCGGATTCATTCCCGCGGAGCTAACGTATCATGAACCCGGCGCGATCCGGCATCTATTCCTTGCGATGTTCACGCACGGCGGATGGATGCATCTCATCGGAAATATGTGGTTTCTGTGGATCTTTGGCAAAAAGATCGAAGATATCTGCGGACACTTCCGGTTCGTCTTCTTCTATCTTCTCTGCGGTGCTGCGGCGACGCTCGCCTACACGCTGGGCAATACCGAGTCGACCATCCCGCTAGTCGGAGCCAGTGGCGCCATTTCCGGCGTGCTTGGCGCCTATCTTTTAAAATTCCCCGGCGCGCTCATGCGCACTCTGGTGCCGATCTATATTTTTATCCGGATCATCGATATCCCAGCGTATCTCTTCCTGCTCTTCTGGATCGGGATGCAGCTCTATCTTCAGGTCATCGCTCCGACCGGCACAGGAGGAGTCGCTTACATGGCGCACATTGGCGGATTCGTTGCCGGACTCGTCCTGATCCTCCTTTTTCAGCAGCGCCATCCCCCGCCACTCCCGCGCTATCGCGAGGACGAGTGGTAACATGGCGCAGCCAATGCGTCAGGGCGGTAACATGCCGCAATGGGCAACGACGAAAGACTAACCTCCCTCTGCGATCTTACCCGATCGCCTGCCCTCGGAAAAACCTCCGTGCCTTCGGCTCTTCCACGGCCGCCGCGATGCCCGTTGCCACCGGCGCATCCATCTTCACCGCTCCAGACGCGATCTTTTCCTCGATCTGCTTGAGCGCTACATTCGTCGCCATCCGCAGAGCCGGATAATTCACCGCCTGGGTGGTAAGGATGCTCAGCGTGCATTTGGACGCGCGCCGATTCAGCAGCCAGAAAGCGTCGAACTTCAAAAGCAGGTCGCTGAAGGGAGAAGCCTGTGTCTCGACGGCTTCCTTCATTCCCACCAACCGCCGGGCCAACTCGGGAAAGATGGCGTCGGGATAAATCGCCGGCATCTCTCGGCAAAGCAGCGCGCCTTGATCGGCCAGCACAAAGCTGCCGACGACTCCGGGGATATCTTTCAGGGCAGTCAGGATTTTCAACATAATGGGATGGGACTAACTTAGCTTTTTGGCCAGAGCGGCGAGGTTTCCCTTGGCGGTGGTGATCAGCGCCACCGTTTCATGTTCATGGACCACGCAGAGCGAGCGGTAATCGGCTCCGGTGATCTGGATCTCACTTAAATTCTCCGCGCCGAGCGACTCTCCGATGAGCCGCGCGAGTTGGACGACATAAGAAAACGTGACGTGGAGTTCTTCCTGCCCGTCCCCTTTGCCATCGAGCAGGGCTCCATCGTCAGTAAAGCAGGCAGCATTCTGCACTTCGGCATCATTGAGGACTTCTTTGAGGGCGGTATCGTTGAGGTTCGACATGGTGAGGGCGGCGGAGCTGGAGTGAGTCGTCGGCGCAGCCCCTTTCATCTCGTCGTGCAGATGGGCTGCTGCGATCAGGAGCGATTGCCACTGGCGGGTGATCGTTTCTTCATAGGGCCGCACTCCTTCTTCGATGGAAAAGCTGCCGTCAGGCCAGGCAATCAATTCCGTAAGTGCGGCCTCCCCGCGCAGGTCCCCGATCTCCGCGTGAACGACCTGTCCACCCGCGAAAAAAATGCGCCCGGATTGTCCCGCGCGATCCACGCGCACGGCGCGAGTGGTCATGCCGAGACACTCCATCTGAATCAAATCGGGCAATGTCGCGCCGTGCATCACTCCCTGGAAACCCCGTTGGATGCGGCTGTCGGCGCATGCGGCGTTGTTCATGGCCACACCTCCATTCCTGCCTGTACAGCCAGAAGCGACCGGCAGCGCATCGGTCTCTGCTTTGGGATGAGGAAAAGCATGGCAGGACCGTTAGCACCACAGATGCCAGCTATATGACACAAATACACCTCATCGCTGGCACCCGCATGAATACAAGCGATTCGCCATCATTTTCGTTCGTGAGCGTGATTCGCAATTTCGCGAACGACATCGCCCCTGCCTTCTTCTGACCAAATTCGGTGGCGAGATTTGCTCAGCACGAATGTCCGCTCACCCATTTGAGGGGATCGAACACCGGACGTGAATCGGCAAGGAATTCCGGTTCCCGATCAGCTTGTTCTAATGCCACTACGCTATATAGGTTCTCCTCTCATGTCCCCATTGCGCAGACTCCTCACCCTCCTGTCGCTTTCCCTCGCGATAGTATGCCCGCTCTATGCGGATACCCCTGCCGCGCCTGTTGAAATTCAGGAAGGCGATCGCGTGCTCCTCCTTGGAGACACCCTGCTCGAGCGTGAGAATACCTACGGCTTTCTCGAAACGCGGATGATCGAGCAGTTCCGCGACTACCACTTTACGGTCCGCAATCTTTCGTGGAGCGGCGATACGCCCCTCGGCGTCTCACGAGCGATGTTCGATCCACCGGCCAAGGGCTGGGAACGGCTCAAGGAACAAATCGCCCTCGTCAAGCCGACCGTCGTCTTCCTCGGCTACGGCATGGCCGCGAGTCTTCAGGAAATCAGCGACCGTTCCGGCGACATCAGCTTCAATCCCGATCCTGCCCGCTATGGCCACGATCCGATGACGGCGGATCGATTCAAAAAGGAGCTTGGTCAGCTCATGGACGCGATTGCGGATCTGAATCGCAGCGCTTCGCCCAATGCCGCTGCAGTCCGGTTCGTCCTCCTCTCGCCCATTCCGCATGAAGATCTGAGCGCGACCCGTCCCGGTCTCCCGAATCCGATGGCGCATAATGAACTCCTGAAGGATTACACAAAGGCCATCTCGGACCTCGCCGGCGAGCGCCAGGCTCGCTTCGTTTCGCTGCAAAACCTTTTCCCTGCAAACGCACCCGCAGCCAAAAACTCCGAACTCACGACGAACGGCATCCACCTCGGCGACCGCGGATACCAGGCGCTGGCCGGCTATCTGGGCCACCAACTGGGCTGGTCATCTCCGTCGGAAAACACAGCCGCGTCCGCCTCTCAACCTTCGCCCCTCCGCGAAGCCGTCATCCGCAAGAACCAACTCTTCTTCCACCGCTTCCGCCCGGAGAACTGGACCTACCTCTTCGGTTTCCGCAAACACGAGCAGGGCAAGAATGCCGTCGAGATTCCCGAATTCGACCCGCTCATCGCGCATGAAGAGGAAGAAATCGAGCAATTGAAAAAGGCCGCCCCAGCCAGTGCGCCGACCGTTGCCGTCAGCAC